>Ga0081539_10001296_pt1 | contig 43866 bp, 46 predicted proteins | sample TabmetS4T2R2_FD_71023 | JGI IMG/M metagenome (GOLD analysis project Ga0081539, IMG submission 71023) | Tabebuia heterophylla rhizosphere microbial communities from the University of Puerto Rico - S4T2R2 | ecosystem: Host-associated > Plants > Roots > Rhizosphere ... | reverse complement strand
ACTGGCGGCATAGGCCTGTTGGGTACAGCGCCGTCACAGGACGCGTTGGCGGAATGTGACACTTTACTAATCGCGGGCAGTAGCTTCCCCTACCTGGAATTTTATCCCAAGCCTGGGCAAGCCAAGACGATACAGATCGATATCGACCCGACACGGATCGGTCTGCGCACGCCAGTCGACGTTGGGTTAGTCGGGGATTGCAAGACCGTGCTTGATGCGCTGCTGCCGCTGGTCCAGCGCAAGGAGGATCGGCGCTTTTTACAAACAGCCCAGGAGCGCATGCAGCAATGGAACCAGCTTATGGCCGCACGTGGCACACGCAGTGATATGCCGATGAAGCCACAAGTTGTGACCTATCATTTGAACAAACTCCTCAATGATGACGCGATCGTTTCGGCTGATAGTGGTACGATCGCAACCTGGGCAGCGCGCTACATTCAGATGCGCGGCACCATGCAGTTCTCGCTGTCGGGCACGCTGGCAACGATGGCCAATGCCTTGCCCTACAGTATCGGCGCCGCGGTGGCATATCCCGGACGCCAAGTCGTCTGCATCGTTGGCGACGGCGGCTTTACGATGTTAATGGGTGAGTTGGCTACCTTGGTCAAATACAATCTGCCAGTCAAGGTCATCATTATCAAGAACAATGTGTTAGGGATGATTAAATGGGAGCAACTGGCCTTTGAAGGCAATCCGGAGTTTGGCGTGCAATTGCAGCCCATCGACTTCGCCGGCTTCGCGCGGAATTGTGGTGTGGTAGGGTACACTTTGGAGAACCCAGCAGAGGCAGAGTTGATGCTCAGCGAGGCGCTTGCCCAGCCCGGGCCGGCCGTTGTGCAGGCAGTCGTGGACCCGACCGAGCCGCCGATGCCCGGGAAAATGACGAGCGAGCAGGCGTGGCACTTTGCCGAAGCTCTAGTGCGTGGCCAGCAGGATCGCTGGGAGATCTTGAAGACCGTGGCCAAGAACACCGTTCGTGAGGTGATTTAGCGACGTGTCTGTAACGTTTTACCTACAGATGGCATATGCCAAGCACACTCAGCACCACGAGCGCAGCAATCGAGAAAGTCACGGTGTCTGCCTATTGCCTCCCTACCGATTTTCCTGAAGCCGATGGCACCTTGGCGTGGGATGCCACAACCTTGGTAGTGGTCGAAGCGACAGCCGGAGGAATTACTAGCCTCGGCTAAACGTATGCGGATACTGCGGCCGCCCAGCTCATCCATGATCTGTTAGCCGATATCGTGGTCGGACGTGATGCCCTGTCGGTATCTGGCGCATAGAGAGCAATGATACACGCTATTCGTAACCTAGGCCGCCCTGGGGTCGTCGCCGGGGACGAGCAGGCGTATGCCGAGCTGGCGCAGCACGTTCCCTCGGCCGCGCGGGCAGGCCCGAGGAGATCGCGTCGGTCGTGCTGTGGCTTTGCAGTCCGGGGGCGAGTTACGTGGTCGGCCACGCCCTCACCGTGGACGGCGGGATGACGGTGGTGTAACGCCGGTCGCCGCGCTAGATACGGGGGTACGCGGCGGTCCCGACCCCGCACGCGTCAACACCAAGATTTTCAACTTCTCGATCCCCGGCTAGGCATGGAAGGGATGCAATGAGACCTCACGTCCAAGAAAAGAATTACACGAGAAGGCAATTTATCCACCAATCTGCTCGCCTTAGTGCAGGGGTATTACTGGCAGCAGGTTCAAACCGTCTTTTGGCGGAAAGCAGGGAGGAGGGAATGATCTACCGCCCCCTCGGCCGCACAAGCGAACGCGTCTCCGTCATCGGCCTGGGTGGCTGGCACATCGGCCAGCCTTCTCTTGCCGAGCACGAGTCGATTCAGCTCATCCGCCAGGCCATCGGCCGCGGCATTACCTTCATGGACAACTGCTGGGACTACAACGACGGCGCGAGCCAAGTCCGCATGGGCAAAGCTCTTAAGGACGGCTACCGGCAGAAGGTCTTCCTGATGGACAAAATCGATGGTCGGACCAAGGCGGAAGCCGCCCGGCAGATCGACACCTGTCTTCAGCGTCTGCAAACCGACCGCGTCGACTTGATGCAGTTCCACGAACTCATCCGTCTCGAAGACCCGGATCGCATCTTCGCTGAAGGCGGTGCATTCGAAGCGATGGTGGAAGCGCAGGAAGCCGGCAAGGTCCGCTATATCGGTTTCACAGGCCACAAGGATCCGTTTGTTCACTTGCGTATGCTCGACCTCGCCCGCAAGCACCACTTCCACTTCGACGCCGTGCAGATGCCGCTCAACGTGATGGATGCGCACTTCCGCAGCTTCGAGCGCGAAGTGCTGCCCGTGCTTAACCAGGAAGGTATCGCGCCACTCGGCATGAAGGCCTTCGGCCACCCTTACATCCTGCACAGCAACACCGTCAAGCCGATTGAGGCACTGCACTACTGCCTGAATCTGCCCATCGCCGTGCAGATCACCGGCATCGACAGTCAGCAGATCCTCGACCAGGCCCTCGAAGCCGTCGGTACCTTCAAGCCGCTCACGCAGGCCGAGGTCGCAAGCCTTCTGAAGCGCACTAGGTCCGCCGCCTTGGACGGCAAGTACGAGCTCTACAAAACCAGCACGCGCTTCGACGGCACGCAGCGGCACCCCGAATGGCTGGGTGCGGACCCGCTTGCTGGGTAAGGCACTGTCAACTTATTTGCTTTGGTACAAGCGCCACGGGCACTTTAGAGAACCTCACTGAATGTTTTCTTCAGGCGGCTAGGGCTGAAGTTGTGACCTCTCGCCAGCTCTGGAATCGTCTCTGCATCTCTTGACGATAGGTGAGAGCGGCCAGTCGATGCCGACGCGGACGGAAATGTTGAGAGATAGTGCCATAGGCAAAGAGAAAGCGCTGGGCGTGTCCTGGCGATTTGAACCGTTGTAGGCGCCGCTCCCGCTGCCGAGTGGGCTGATCTGAGTTTTCGGCACGGTTGTTCAGATACCGATGCTGACGATGTTCCACCCTCGGCAGGACCTCACGCCTAGCTGCTTCGTAACTCTTCAGCTTAGAGGACGTTCCCATCTTGATCCACCGCCCGCACAGATAGTGATGCTCGCCCTTGATTTTCAGAAACACCTCAATCCATATGCCACTTGTCCCCAGGCTGCGGACGGCGGCGACGGGGCTGATTGGCGTATTGCTGCCCGAATTTGCGACACCATTTGCGAATGGCCTCGTAGGTTATCATTACCCCGCGTTCCAACAGCAACTCTTCGACATCCCGGAAGCTCAGGCAGAAGCGAAAGTACAACCACACCGCGTAACTAAGAATTTCCACAGGAAAGCGGTGATTCTTATACGTGGTGGCTGGTGGTGTCCATGCAGTGACTTTGACACACTGTGCAGGAGCCTAGCAAGTTGACAATGCATGGGTACTGCTCCCGCAACACCGGCGGCCTTTATAAAATCCCTCTGGACGAGATCGTGCAATGCCGCCATCGTCTCCTCGATAGGCGTGTGCTTGTCTCAGTTGTGCAGCCAGTAAAGATCGATATAGTCGGTGCGCAGCCGTCGCAGCGACTGCTCGCAGGCGGCGATCACTGACTTGCGGTTGGAGCCGCCGCCGTTAGGGTCTCCGACGTAGAGGTTAGTGCTGAACTTGGTGGCGATGACCAGCCGGTCGCGCTTCTCGCGATCGTGGGCAACGTGGTCGCCGATGATCTTCTCCGAGTGGCCCTTATTGTACCCGTTGGCCGTGTCGATGAAGTTGCCGCCAAGATCGAGGTATCGGTCAAGGACGGCCTGGTACTCTTTGACACTCGCGCCCCAGCCGAGGTCTTCACCGAAGGTCATGGCGCCAAGGCAAGACGGACTCACCCGCAGCCCCGAGTGGCCGAGCGTCACGTAATGATCGAGAGGCATATGTTCCTCCTATGCCGGATGGGACCGGCGATTATGGGTCGTGCTAACGACTCTTCGATAATCTTAGAATGGCATGGAATCGCCATTTCTCCCTGGGATTAATCGGCCATCGTCAAGCCTCCATTTACCGACAGCACCTGGCCGGTAACAAAGTCTGCATCTGGTGAGGCAAAGAACGCGACGGCGTTGGCAATTTCCTCGGGGGTGCCCGTGCGGCGAAATGGGACCAAACGAACCATAGCCTTGATCGCCCGCGCGCCTTTTTCACCAGACGTGACCTGCTTCACTGATGGCGTATCGGTTGGACCGGGACACACGACGTTGACGTTAATCTTGGCACGGGCGAGTTCGCGGGCCAGGGTCTTGGACAAACCGATGACACCGGCTTTGCATGCCGAATAGACCGCTTCACCGGTCGACCCTACCCGACCGGCATCTGAACTAATGGTGATGATCTTACCGGCGCTGCGGGCAATCATCTGCGGGATGACCGTGTGACAAAAGCTAATCGGTCCTTTGAGGTTAATGGCAATCACCTTCTCCCACGTTTCCGGTTGGCTGTCGATAAAGGGTTCCATCCTGTCCCATCCAGCATTATTGACCAAGATGTCGACTTGACCCCAAGTGTCAGTAACCTGCTGTACACAGGCGCGCACTTGATCGAGTTGAGAAACATCCGTTTTTACCGCCATCGCCTGGCCACCCTTGGCTTTGATCTCTGCGGCGATCTGTTCCGCCTCCTCTTCCAGAACATCGACAACTGCAACTCTTGCACCTTCTTCAGCCAGACGTAAACAAATAGCCTGCCGATACCGCGGCTGCCACCGGTCACCAGCGCGATTTTGTCTTTGATTCGCATGAGTATTCCCTCCATCCAGCAAAAAGCGGCACCATCATACCCCAAGCCCTCTGGAGAGCCTCGCCTTACTTCGCCGGCTCAGCGACCGGCCGATCTCGACCTAGGGATGGATATGGGGTGACGGAAGCGGTGTGATTTCCACCGGCAGCCCGTCACCCCATCCATATTTGCGATCGGCGATTGCCGCCACTTCGTCCCACAGTTTGCGGTCGGCGTGGCGATCGAGCACACGCGCCGTCGCGTCAATTTGCTGCTCTCCGAGCCGGACGCTAACCTTTGGATTACGCCTGATGTTCTTGACCCATCCGGCGGCTTCACGGTGTTCGGCGAACAGGTAGAGACGTTCGCGGCAAACGACGAACCAAATTTCGATCTCGCGCGGCAAACCCGTCGAACGCCCGATCGTCGTCAGATAAAGGACCTGCTGGTCCGTCACACTCTGGACAGGCACCGGTGCCATGAGAAGCGCATGTTAGCGGTAGCTCAGCCGCTCCAGGTGTTCGGGATACCGGGCGCCCTGCACCGTAATTTTGGAGGCGGCGCTGTCGATCTCGCGAAGGTCGTCTTCAGTAAGTTCGACGTTCACCGCTCCGAGGTTCTCCTCCAGGCGCTCCAGCTTCGTCGTGCCCGGGATCGGCACGATCCACGGCTTTTGCGCGAGCAGCCACGCCAGCGCGATCTGCGCGGGGGTCGCCTGCTTCCGGGCTGCGATCCGGGCGAGAAGATCAACCAAGGCTTGATTCACTTTGCGAGCCTCCGGCGTGAAGCGCGGAATGGTGGTGCGGATGTCACTCCCCTCGCTGAATGTGGTGTTCTCGTCGATCTTGCCCGTGAGGAAGCCCTTCCCCAGCGGGCTGTACGGCACGAAGCCGATGCCGAGTTCTTCGAGCGTCGGGAGGACCTCCTCCTCAGGGCGTCTCCACCACAGCGAGTATTCACTCTGCACGGCCGTGACCGGCTGGACCGCGTGGGCGCGACGGATAGTGGGGGCTGCGGCTTCAGACAGGCCGAAGTGTTTCACCTTGCCTTCCCGAATCAGGTCCTTGATTGCCCCCGCCACGTTTTCAATAGGTACGTCGGGGTCAACCCGGTGCTGGTAGAAGAGATCGATGGCTTCGACCTTAAGTCGCCTAGCCGAGGCCGCGGCGACCTGCTTGATGTGGTCCGGGCGGCTGTTGAGGCCTCCCCGGCGCTGCCCTGTCTTGGGATCGATGTCCCACCCAAACTTGGTGGCGATCGCGACCCTACCCCTAAAGGGTGCCAGCGCCTCGCCGACGAGCTCCTCGTTCACGAATGGGCCATAACCTTCAGCGGTATCGAAGAACGTGACGCCGCGTTCGGCGGCCGCCTGGATCAGGGTAATTGCCTGCTGCTTGTCGATTGCCGGGCCATAGCCAGCGCTCAGACCCATGCAGCCGAGCCCAGCGTCGAATCGGCCCAACGCTTCTGCCGGGTGCACGACGAGGTGCGGAACTTTCTGCGGCCGCGTTCACGCCGGAACGAGAAAGTCTCACTTGCCCAACGGCGACTCCTCTATAAGGCCCGCTCACGTGTTCTGCTGACCTCATTGGCGGTAGCCTAAGAAAGAACACTGGCGTGACGATACTGCTGCAACAACTCTCTGTTGGGGTGATTTCTGACACAACCTTTTCTTTCCTACGCTGCTTTTGCCGGGCCCTTCCTTCAGTGTGGCAGAAACCACGTCTGTGTGTGGCAGAATTGCCGATTCAATCATGTGGTGAAGGAAACAACAGAGCACAAACTCCTAGGAATGCAGTACTCATGTATAGTAGCCTCCTGGTCTGTCTTTTGCTCGCCTTCAGAAGAGGATAGGAGGTCACAGATCATGGAACCAAGCAAAATTACAGTCCAAGAGGTGCATCAGCGTATGCAGCGAGGCGAACCTTTGGTATTCCTGGATGCGCGCAATCCGCATGCATGGGGAGCATCTGATCTCAAGCTACCGGGTGCATTGCGCGTGCCGGCGAATGAAGTGGAACAGCATCTTCCCGAAATTCCCAAGGGGCGCACGATCGTGACGTATTGTACGTGACCGCAGGAAGCCTCTAGCGCCCGGGTGGCGCAAATATTGAGCGAGCACGGCTTTACCGATGTACACCCGCTGTTAGGTGGGTTCGACGAGTGGCGGCACGCAGGCTATCCAATCGAAGCGAAAGCGGACTCGGCTGCGACGCCGGTAGGTGCATAACACACGTATGGCGAAACGCTTTGGCCAGTAGTGGCGTATAGTGGCACGGTCGTGGTGATGGTTGCCGGTTATGATCGGTGTGTCTGTATCTGCAGCTCAAGCCACGAGGATCGGGTGTAAGCCCAAGCGCGAGCCGGGCACCCATCACAACGGCGACAGTATCCCGGAGGAGCAGCGAGCGGTGGGCTCGTAACATAAGCTTGCTCGTATTGTGGTTTTGAAAGTGGAATGGACGCGTGTTGTGATCCTCTAGCCGGCCAGGGCGCATGTTCCCATGAGCCTGGTGACCAAGGTATCTTTAGATCTGGCGGTCGACATTCACACAATATGTGACGTTCGGTCCTCAGAGTGACTCTTCTATTTCGAGGTCGTAGCCCAGACCGAATAGGACTAAGAAATAACTAAACCCGATTCGCGCCAACGTGGGTTTACACGTAAAATGTGCTAGCAGCGTAACATAGACTACGGCAAGGCTATCGAAGGGATGGAACCCGGTTTGCCTAACCTCGTCCGCCAGAAGCCGAACCAGGACTGACTCACGTTGCTGAGCCATTGGGCCTGCGGATCGCCCGCCGGTAAGCGCCCGAGGTCGTCAGCTGTCACCGCGATGCTGATTGCTTGGTGAATTAGGGAGCAATTAGCTGCGTGAACACATAGGTATTGTTTCCTGTCAGATTGCCGAATACAGTGCTGATCCCGCGCATGATCATCTCTGGGGACCGCACGGTAGCCAAGAGCGCCCAGCAGTCGTCCGCGCCCGCTGCTGGTCTGACGCCACACCCCGGATCGGTATCAGTCCACACGGGTGTTGGCGTCGTCGATGAAGTGGACGCGACATAATTACTCACAGAGAGAGAGCACGAGCGGCGCAGAGTTCGGTCCGGTATGTGGTTACACTGGCCGCCATAACTAGCGACGTCTGGCGGCGCAGCACTTCTCAGTTCTCGGGCACTATGGTCCAATTCTGGGTTTGCTGATTGGCAGGGTAGGTGAACGTCCAAAACACAACTTGTGTGGCTACGATGCAGAGAACGGCGACGAGGCTCAGGATGAATGGGCGGCGCTGCTGTTACAGCAATACCGTGAGGATCAGTGTCGAGAGCAGTGCGCCGAAGACCACGATGCCGAGCAGTGCCCAGCCGTGATAGATTTGCTGCACGATCAGATACTCATCACGGGTCAGACCAATTTTGTTCAGTAGTTCAAGAAAACATGCAAACGCCGGGGCCATTGCTGGTGCAGCAAATACCAGGCTCAAGAAGCGGAAAAGCTGCAATCCCATGAACTCCCTTTCGACAATGACGCATCGAGAGTTAAAGGTACATACGGTGTGCCAACGATATTGTGGTCGGATATCCTGACACAGTTGACCTCAGCTCTCAGTGATCTCTCTTCTCTATTGCCAGAGCCCGGATCGACGAACGCGACTTCGTAGGTTGTGAGGGTCAAGAGCAGTAAGGCCGCGAATATGAGAAAGTAAACTTTGTGTGAGACAATCATTAAATTGATCCGTTGCGTCTCATCAGAAGCGAACATTGGGGTCGAGCATGTGTTTGCTCTGTCTTTGAAGCTGAGGTCATCAGCTTGGCGTTAAGTGCTGGCACGAAGATTGCGCTCGATAATGCACTGGTAAAATCCGTCAAAGGAGTTGTTAAATCCCGAGAACGGTATACCCTATAGGGGTATAATGTATTTATTGATTAGGAGCTGAGGTTGTGATTGACGAGGCAATGAAAAAGGAGCTGGAGTCTCGGCTGAAGCGAATCAAGGGACAAGTGGATGGTATTCAGGCGATGGTAGCAGATGAGCGCTATTGCATTGACATCCTCACGCAGATCACTGCCGTGCGACGCGCCCTCGAAAAGGTGGCACTCAAGGTCATGGGGAGCCACATGGAATCCTGTGTCAGCGAGGCCGTGCGCTCGCATGACGGGCAGAAGAAGATTAAAGAGCTGATGAACACGATTGACCACTTCGTGAGGTGAGGGATGGAAACGGCCAGCGCGCAACAAAATAGCAGACGAGATCCCGTGTGTGGGATGACCGTAGCGCCCGAGAAAGCGGCAGGCTCCTTTGCGTACGAAGGGCGTACCTACTTCTTCTGTAGCCGGCATTGCCTGGGGAAATTTCGTACGGACCCTGCCGCCTATCTCGTGCCCAGTTCTCCCGTAGCCTCCGCCGGGGCATACGACCATCGCCAGTCGTTACCTCCGGTACAGGCTGTACGCCTCTATACCTGTCCTATGCATCCAGAGGTGCGTCAGTCCGAGCCGGGTTCTTGTCAGCAGTGTGGCATGGCGCTCGAACCATTGACGAGCGCAGCTTCACCCGTTCGGACACAGTATGTATGTCCTATGCATCTGGAGATCGTGCGAGAGGAACCGGGCTCATGTCCGATTTGCGGTATGGCCTTAGAACTGCGCGCGGCCTCTGCACAAGAAGAGAGTAACCCTGAGCTAGAGGATATGACTCGCCGGTTCTTGGTCAGCCTGCTCTTTACAATCCCGCTGTTCTTGTTGGCGATGTCGGAGATGCTCTCCGGGAGTCCTGTACAGCAGGCACTCTCCGCCCGTGTCTTGGCGTGGGTCCAGGTGCTCCTGGCGACACCGGTGGTTCTGTGGGGAGGATGGCCATTTTTTCGACGTGGGTGGCTCTCTATCATCAATCGCAGACTCAATATGTTCACGTTGATTGCCATCGGCACTGGAGCTGCTTACGTGTACAGTGTGGTCGCTGCACTCTTTCCCGACCTTTTTCCCGACTCGTTTCGTTCTCCTCATGGGCAGGTTGCCGTCTATTTCGAAGCGGCGGCGGTGATTACAGTTTTGGTCCTCTTAGGACAAGTATTGGAACTGCGGGCGCGCAGCCAAACCAGTAGCGCGCTCCAGGCGCTCCTCGGCCTCGCCCCCAAGACGGCGCGTGTACTGCGAGAGGACGCGACCGAAGAAAATCTTCCTCTCGATCAAGTGAGACCTGGCGACCGACTCCGTGTCCGCCCGGGAGAGAAGGTCCCAGTAGATGGTGTCGTCCTCGAAGGAAGTAGCGCGGTTGATGAATCGCTGGTGACTGGAGAACCAATCCCGGTGGAGAAGGCCCCTGGTGTCCGTGTGACCGGCGGTACGGTGAATGGCACCGGCAGCCTGATCGTGCGTGCGGAACGGGTAGGCAGTGAAACCTTGCTCGCCCAGATTGTGCGCATGGTCAGCGAAGCCCAACGGAGCCGTGCCCCAATCCAGCGTCTGGCAGACCAGGTCTCCGCATACTTCGTGCCCACTGTCGTATGCGTTGCCGTACTCACGTTTATTATCTGGGGATTCTTTGGGCCGGAGCCGCGCATGGCCTATGCTTTAGTGAACGCCGTAGCGGTCCTCATCATCGCCTGCCCTTGTGCCTTAGGCTTGGCCACGCCGATGTCGATCATGGTTGGAACGGGGCGCGGTGCCACGGCGGGAGTGCTCATCCGCAACGCGGAAGCGCTGGAGGTGATGGAGAAAGTAAACACGCTGGTTGTAGACAAGACGGGAACCCTGACTGAAGGGAAGCCTCACCTCACGACTGTGGTAGCTCTACCTGAGCAGAGTGAGTCAGAACTCTTGCGCCTGACGGCGAGCCTAGAACAAGGCAGTGAGCATCCGTTAGCCGCCGCGATTGTGGCGGGCGCGCACACGAAGGGACTCACACTCTCCGCCGTTACAGAGTTTCGCTCGCTGACGGGAAAAGGAGTGATTGGCGTCGTCGACGGACGGGCCGTCACGCTCGGGAATCGTACCCTGTGCGCGGAGCTTGGTATCGCCCTCGACATGCTTTCTACACGAGCCGAAGCCTTACGTCATGATGGACAAACAGTGATGTTTATCGCGCTCGACGATCATCCAGCCGGACTGATCGGGGTGGCTGATCCCATAAAAGATTCGACCACTGAGGCTGTTCGGCTGTTATGTGAGGAGGGAGTTCGCATAGTCATGCTGACCGGAGACAGTCGCACCACTGCCGAAGCGGTAGCCCACAAATTAGGCATCGCAGAGGTCGAAGCGGAAGTGCTGCCTGAACAAAAAGGCCATGTCATAAAACGATTGCAAGCAGCGGGGCGTGTCGTAGCGATGGCTGGCGACGGGATCAACGACGCACCCGCCCTAGCTCAGGCCCACGTAGGAATTGCAATGGGTACGGGCACGGACGTTGCCATGGAAAGCGCTGGGGTGACGCTCGTCAAAGGCGACTTGCGGGGTATCGTGCGTGCCCGCAAGCTCAGTCAGGGAACTATGCGCAACATCCGCCAGAATCTCTTCTTTGCCTTTATCTACAATGCCTTAGGCGTTCCGATTGCAGCGGGTATCCTCTATCCGATCTTTGGCGTGTTGCTCAGCCCCATGCTTGCGGCAGCGGCGATGTCCTTCAGTTCGGTCTCGGTGATTGCCAACGCACTGCGATTGCGCACGTTGTCGCTCTAAATCGGACCCCACGACGTTCGTACACTGTCCCTGCGACCCCGCGGGTGTGCCATTCTGAGCCCTTCGACGAAGTCTATCCTGAGCGTAGCGCAGCGAAGTCGAAGGGTTCAGGACAGGCTTCGCGAAGAATCCTTTGACGAGCGCAGGCCAGGTCTCTCAGAGAGACCCTTCATTGCATTGCTTACGCTGAGAAGGCGGCGGAGGCAGGAGCAAGGAATCGACCAAGCGCTCCTCTGTGGGTGTCCATGCCCTCTCTTGCTCTTAATTTCGGCTTCGGACTTAGAGACGCGCGAACTCTTCAAGAGCATGACGTGGATAGCACTGTCCTACGTTTGAACGCCCTTCACTTTTGGTGATCTGGCTCTTCTGAAGAGGCAACTCCTCCCATGCGTGCTGCAACCCGCTGTAAAACGCTGCGCATCCACATCTGGCGTTTTGACTCTCCTTTTTCAGGGCTCAAGAGTAAATCCTCTCTCTGAGAGAGAAGCGAAACTGCAGAACCGAACTCGTCGTCTGTTTTTTCCTCCTTCGCCAACGACTCCAGAACCTTCTTGTATAAGGCGCGTTCCGTCTTCCGCTGGTCCACTGCGGCCAAGAGTGAGGATCCATTCGGGGAGGGAGCAAGATGCAACGCTTGCAAAATATACTGCTCAGCCCGAGTTCGCCCTTCTTCGAGACTGCGTTCGCCAGCCATCAGAAAAAGCTCTTGAGCCAGGGCCTGTTCCTCTGGCGTAAGCGCTTGCCACGTCCTTATGTCTTCCAACTGCTCATCTAATGCCTCAACTCCGGAGACATGAAGAGAGGCCAAAAGCCAAGATAGGTGATACAGCCGATTATTCTGTTCCTTCGCCCGCAACCGTGAAAGATAAGGAAGGGCCGCCGCGTACTCGCCCCGAGCACTGTGCTGCTGCGCTAAAAAGAGATTAGACACAGGTAAGCAAGGATTAATCTCCAGAATGCGACGATGCCACATCGCCGCGTCATCCATTTCCCGTCGCTTCTCAGCAATGCGTGCGAGCATGCTCAGGGCAGCTATATCCTTAGAATCTTCCTGCAAGGCTTCAGTCAAGAAAGTAAGAGCATTGTCGTAGTCTGCATTGATCTCGCACACACGGGCCAGGAGCCGCCATACCGGTCCACTTTTTTTCCGTACCGCCACCATTGCCAGCTCTGCGGTTGAACGCGGATAAGTGTTGAGCAAGAACTCTTGACGAAACAAGACCGCTTCGACCTCAGCACTCGCCACGCCTCTTTGTAACGCCTCCAAATAGACCTCTAAGGCTTTGTCATAATTTCCCTCAGCTTCCCATGCTTTTCCCAATAACAAAACAGGTTGTGTGGCCTGACTATGACATTTGATCGCACGCTCACAGAGCTCGATGGTACGTTCGATTCTCCCGGCCTCCAGAGTGTATTCCGCGAGCTCCACGAGTATCCCTACTCGCTCACAGGGCTGGGCGGCTTGCTTTTCGAGCAGCTGTATTTTCGCTAGCGTGCGGGGGTCAAGCAGACTAGCTGCAGGACAGGCGGGCTGTGATTCCTGACCAGGCTCAGCTTTTCCGTTCTCAATTTCTTTGGAACTCGGTAGCGAGAAAGGACGTTGATCTTTCCCCTGAGCTTCCATAAAGTATGTAGGGAACACCGTAAGCAATCCCAGTTTCTCCTCGCTCTGGGTGCGAGGTTTCTCTTTTAAACACTCTTAGAGTCTCACAGTTCCGCTGAACAACAAAGTGGTTCTGTTGTAAGTTTTTACAGAGAGGAAGACGAGCAGTATATTCCTCAACGCGCCTGAGGTATCTGGGAAGAAGAAGTTCACACGCAGAACACAGGAGGTAGCGTGGCTATGCCCCTCATGACACTCTCGCTACAGCATGGACATACGCTCGCCGAGGCGCGCAGACGCTTGGAGGCCGCCGTTACTGAACTCACAAGCCGGTTTGGCGTACTAATCAGGCGGGTGGAGTGGTCTTCCGACCGTAGCCAGGTCCGGCTGGAGGGGAGCGGGGTCTGGATCGAGCTGCGGCTCGACGAGCAGGCCGTGCACGTGACTGCGGATATTCCTGTGCTTGGTAGGTTTCTAGGCGGCTCGGTCAGCACGGGACTAAAGGAAGTCCTCCGGCATACCTTTCAGCAAAAGCTACCAGGGGGTAAGGGGCAAGCCTAGGGGGACTTGTCTTACAACACTGCACCATTACCCATAACCAGCGCTGCTGGCAAAGTGAGAGGATTTCTCCACAGTAGGAGGGGATTTCCTAACATTCGCGCGTTCCGACAGTTATTGAGGTGTCTGGAGTGTCGTTGTGAACGTTTCTACTACTAGCACATATTCCTGCTGGGCTTGGTGGCATCGTTATTGCTCTTCTGTAACTAGTTGTCGAATTGTATGAGAATAGAGGAGCAGTTATGGCAAGCACCGTAGTAGGAGTGTTCAATGATTTTACGGCGGCGGTAAATACCACACCGGACCTCGTAGCTGCAGGTCTCCGAAAAGAGGACATCAGTGTTGTTACCCAGGATCGGAAGGGAGAATACGCGAAGTTTCTTGAGGCCGAGACAAATCCCGATGCGAGCTCGAATGTAGGAACCGGGGCTATGATTGGTGGCCTTGGCGGTTTGTTGATCGGCTTGGCCGCTCTAGCAATTCCTGGTATCGGTCCAGTAATTGCCGCAGGTCCACTAGCCGCGGTTTTCACAGGGACAGCGCTCGGCGCGGCAACGGGAAGTCTTGTGGGTGCACTGAATACTGTGGGGGTGCCGGAATTCGAAGCCAAGGCGTACGATCAGGGTATTCGCGAGGGCAACACACTGGTGATCGCCAAAGCTGCAGAGAGCGAAGTTCCTCGGGCGATCGAGATTATGCGACAGCATCGTGCCGTACAAGTAGATCACCATAGGGATCTATCACAAACATGATAGTAACAATATGTTATCTACAATTAGTGGTGTTTTTTTCTCTCGTCCCCGATTCCGTGGCACCGTAATATCGTAAAAACGCCGAATTCATTTCTCTCCTTGACAGCGCAGGGCTGGCACGCAGCCAGCACCTGGCGCTGAGAATGACAACTTCGTCCGTGTTACATACCCGCTGCCTGGGCCTCGACCTTGGTGACCGCGGACTTGCCGTCCTTCATGTCTGTGGTCACGGTAATCGTGTCGCCTGCCTTCAAATCGGTGAGCTTAGCCTCTTTGCCATTACGAGAGACAGTCGCGCTGGCGGGGACCTCCATGGGATGCTGGTTCTTGCCGTCCTTGTCCGTCATTACCAGCTTGCCAGCACTCGTTTCAACGACCTTCCCTTGATGAGAGTCAGCGGCGCGGGCGGGGATACTCATGTACCAGCTCAAGGTTACGGCTACAAAGCATAACAACAATCTTCTGTGGAGCATACCTCCTCCTTTTTGTTGATTGGTTGAGGAACACAAAGCCCCCTTGTCAGCTCCTAATATCCCGACCACCGGAGGCGCACGTCCAAACCGGGGATAGGAGCGGCCCTTATCACTGCTGTCCATCGTGGCAAGATGATAAAGCACGAAATGTCCTCTATAGCCGAAAAAAGACAGAGCTAGTTCCTACCGTAGCGTAAACTCCTCCCTATGCAACGCGGAGTATCGGAACCGGAGAAGGGCGCAATAGACGGAGCTGTCGCGACTTGAGAGCTGTCGTAAAGTTGGTAGTAACACTCTGTTAGCTACCATTGGCGGTATTCTCTCACTCAAACGTTTCTACCTATGCTGCGAGTTTGTACTCGATCGACGTATCCCCTGGTCTGCTGGTGCTCTCCTCTTATCTCAATTGTCATGCTATGCTGCGTCTTATGAGAGCTTACTGCCAAGATGTAACGGTGTGTTTCTTGCCCGCATATTTTCATACCTTCACTAGCGGTAAGCAGTGCTAGTGTCACGCTCGCGGTAATTTTTCGGCAGGACGTATAGGCGACGAGACAAGGCGATATATGGCGGTCAAGTTTCAGGATTACTATGAGATCCTCGGCGTAGCGCGCACAGCGTCTCAGGAAGAGATTCAGAAGGCGTACCGCAAGCTTGCCCGCAAATATCATCCAGACATCAATAAGGAACCGGGCGCGGAGGACAAGTTTAAGCAGGTCGCTGAGGCGTACGAAGTGCTCAAGGACCCTGAGAAACGTAAGCGCTATGACACGTTGGGGGCGAACTGGCGCGAGGGGCAGGACTTCACTCCACCGCCGGGTTGGGAGAGCGAACAATTCGCTTTTCGCCGCCGGTCGGAGGATGCGCCCGATTTCGACCTCGGCGGCTTTCGTAGTGCCGGCGGCTTCAGTGATTTTTTTGAGGCTCTGTTCGGTGGACGAGGCGGCAGCTTTAGGGCTAGGCCGGGCTCTACCGGGGCAGAGGCGAGTGGGTGGTCGGCTCGTGGTTCCGACCGCGAGGCCGAAATTACTGTGAGTCTAGAGGATGCGTTTCACGGCGTATCAACCACGCTAGCACTCCAGACGATGGAATTCAGTCCCGATGGGCAGCCACAACCGCGAACGAAGCACATCGAGGTTAAGATCCCTCCCGGTATCACTAATGGCTCCTATATTCGCCTAGCTGGACAGGGAGAGCCAGGAATTGGCGGCGGGCCACCTGGCGACCTGTTCTTGCGGGCACGGATCGCCCCTCACCCGACCTTTCAACTCGAAGGGCGTGATCTTCTCACTACACTACTGGTGACACCGTGGGAGGCAGCATTGGGGGCGAAGGTCGACGTCCCCACGCTTGATGGCCCGGTGAGAATGACGCTCCCGCCTGGAACCCAAGGCGGGCAGCGCTTGCGACTGCGTGGGAAAGGGATGCCAGCGGCTGGCGGTGAACCAGGGGTATTGTATGTTGCCGTCCAGATTACGGTGCCGAAGAGTTTGACGCCAAAAGAGCGCGAGCTCTTTCAGCAGTTGCAACAGAACTCTACATTTAACCCGCGCCATGTGGGTGAGGAGCGAGGATAATGTCGATACGCTTTCCGCTCGCAATGAGGCAGTCCTCTGTGAGTCTTCCATCGAGCCGAGTGTTGCCTATCGATGAAGTTGCCCGTTTGGTGGATATCCAGCCAGACCTTGTAGTCCGGTTGGTAGACTGGGGGCTGATTGATCCGGTCGAAATAAGCCCAGAGCCGTACTTTGAAGTCTCTGTCGTGCTCCGCATCCGTCGCATTTTGCGTATTCATTACGACTTGGGTGTGAATTGGGCTGGGATTGGTGTGGTAATGGATCTGCTCGCTAAGATCGACGACCTCGAACGAGAGGTTGCGCGGCTGAAAGCTGAGCGGGAGGACTAAGAATCTATTCCCGGGTGTGAAGCTATATCCACCTTTGGCGATAGAGTCCTCGAACTGAGACGCTCTTTCATTCCTGAAAGACGACGGCACGCAAAACCATGTTCGTCAGCGCGAGGACTAGAGCGCCCAGAAAAGCTGACACAAAGCCGTTCACCACAAAGCCGGGCACAAGCGCGGCGGCGAAGCGTAACATGAGCGCATTGATGACCAAGAGAAACACGCCAAAGGTGACAATTGTCAGGGGGAAGGTCAGGACTTTGAGGAAAAGTCCTAGGGTCGCATTGACCAGACCGATGACGACGACAGCGAGGAGTGCTGCCGGGAAGTTCTGGACCTGAATCCCAGGAATCAGAGCAGCGACAATCATCAGGCTGAGGGCATTCAACAACCAGTGGATGAGCAAGATCAACATCCGCGCATTCCTCTCTATTCTCTCCGCTGTTCGAGTCCCGCTTCTCTCACATGATCTCCGCCATACTACCGCCAGTAGCACTTGTCGAGATAGTGATTTTTCATTCCAGGCGTAGTGACCAAGAACCAACGTGATGGGAAATAGGCAGAGATAAACAGAGAGTTTCACTGCGATGAGCAGAATGAACCTTATCCATGAAGAAGACCATGATCGGGCGACTGGGATGGGACATCGTTTGCGGGTTTGCTATGCTCCCGCAGCGTAGCTGACACGCTGGAGGAAACCTCTTATGGCGACATACGATTTCTCAGACACACGCGGGTTGCCGCTGTTTGGCATGCGTAAAACGTTTATCTCTGAAGTCAATCCTCCCCGGGAACACGCAGGACCTGCTTGGTGGTTTGCCTTTCATCGCAATCGTCTGCTGGTTGAGGTGGCAGAGGATACGTTGCGTGTTCCATGCCGAGAACGTTTTGAGGAGTTGGGAGTGACGATCATCCAACGGCACTATTTGGGCCGGTACGATGGATTGCCATGCCATGCGGTGGACCTGGCGGATGAGTGCCTGCCCGATGGGATGGACTTCAAGGACCTCCGACAGGTGTACGGGCTGCTTGAGGAAGATTTGTTTGTCCTCGGTGGCCGCGCGGTGCAGATCGTCGAATGGGACCGAACCCACCAATATTGTGGTCGCTGTGGCAGCCGGACTCAGACAAAGGAGAAGGAACGGGCAAAAGTCTGCCCTCAGTGTGGACTGCACAACTTTCCGCGGCTCTCACCGGCGATTATTGTGGCGGTTGAGCGCGGCGATGAGATTTTATTAGCCCGCTCCGCCCATTTTCCCCAAGGGATGTTCAGTGTCTTAGCCGGATTTGTGGAACCGGGGGAGACCATAGAAGAATGCGTCGTGCGCGAGGTCAAGGAAGAGGTCGGCATTACCGTGGGCAAGATCCACTATTTTGGCAGTCAGCCGTGGCCGTTTCCGAATTCGCTCATGTTAGGGTTTAGGGGTTCCTAGAGTAACCGTGAAAAAAACGTTGCTAAGCGCTTTCTGCCGTTGACAGTGAAAAGCTGGCCGCGAATTTCTCAAAGCTTCTCTTCATGTCAGCCCGGCTTGGCGCAGGCCATTCATATACCGCTCCATGACCGCAAGGTCTTTATAGGGGGCGCGTCGATAATGCTCGAGAGAGAGCCGGGGATAAATCCTCACCACTTCCGCGAGCTCCGCCTGCGCTTCGGCCCGCCGTCCCAACTCACTATACAGCATCGTCAGCCGGACATGGGCCGGGCCATAATCGGGGTTGCGAATGACCACGCGGCGTAGAATGCTGATGGCTTCCTCATGCTGCCCCAGCAAGAAGTACGCGCGCCCTATATTAGACAAATACTCGGCAGGATAATGTGGGTCGAGCCGCATCGCTTGCTCCATCACCCCCCGAACCTCTGCCGGCCGTCCGGCATAGTTCAGAATGTCGCCCAACGCGGCATACCCTTCCGCATCATTGGGATTCAGCGCGATCGCGTGCTGGGCCTCGGAAATGGCCCGGTCATAGTGCTTTTGCCAGACAGACACAAAGCCTAAGGCCAGATGGGCCTGCGATGAGGTGGCCTCTAAGCTGACGGCTTGGTGCACGAGCGCCGCGGCGGAATACGATGGTTCTGTAGCCAGCGGGTAATCTCGGCCTTCTGGCTGTCATGTTTCTGGTCGCGTGACGACACCCGGCAATAACACGCAATCATCGGCCTTTCCGTCCGTGCTCGTTAGGGTATACCCCTTTTAGCAGGATTTTCCAGAGGAAAAATCCTAGGGAATCAAGGGATTCACGCCCCATATTTCGAAGAGACCCTATTTGGCAGGAGCGGGTGTGTTTCTGCGCTCTGCCCTTCAGGAAGGAAGCATCATGCAAAGGTATTTCTTAATCGAGGATGAACGGGAGCGACAGCGGCGCTTTCCTGAGGACATTCCGCCCCATGATGTCTCGGACTACTTTACGTTGTCGGAGGCGGATCGCCGAGAGTGCATCGCCAACGAGGAGCCCACAATCGGCTGGGTTTTGCCCTGCAGCTCTGCGCGTTGCGTTCTCCTGGCTTTGCCCCCGACGAACTCACGACGGCCCCCCTCCCCGTGGTCAGCTATGTCGCCGAGCAACTCGGTGAGACTCCCGCCAGTCTAGGGGCGTATGGCACTCGTGCCCATACCCGCACTGACCATCTCCAGGACATCATGGATCATTTGGGATTCCACAAAGTCACGACGGCTGATTGGCGTCGGACACCGGACGGCCGAAGGGCTGCTTGCTGAGACTGGAGCGATATGAGCCGCCTTCCCAGTGCCCGTCATTTGGCGTCCTGGGCAGGGATCTGTCCGGGCAATCATGAGAGTGCAGGGAAACGGCAACAGGGCACCATCCACAAAGGGAGTCCGTGGTTGCGTGCCGCGCTGGCCGAAGCGGCGTGGGGAGCCAGCCATACCAAACGCTCGTACTTAGCGGCGCAGTACCATCGACTAGCGGCGCGGCGGGGACGGAAACGCGCCTTGGTCGCAGTGGCGCACAGCATTCTCGTCAGTGTCTATCATCTGCTCACGCGTCAACAAGACTACGCCGACCTCGGCAACGGCTACTTTGATACCCGAGACTCACAGGAGGTGCAAAAGCGGCTCGTGCGACGCTTGGAGGGCTTGGGATTAACCGTGACGGTAGTGCGTACTCCCCACGCCGCCTCGTAGTAGCGCTCGGGATTTACAGAGCAGACCTGACCCTTACCCTTTTTTCATTTTCGCGCCAAACTGCCGCGCTCGTTATTGCGCCGTGTACCCGCCGTCTACGGGCATGGGCAGCCCAGTGACAAACGAAGCCGCATCCGAGCACAGCCACACTGCCGCTTCGGCAATTTCTGCTGGTTTCCCGAGCCGTCCACCCGGTTGCGCCGCCAGCATGCGCTCGATCACCACTTGGTTGCTCCCCCCAATTCCCTGCAGCATCGGCGTATCGATCGGCCCTGGACAGACGCAGTTCACGCGAATCCCGGCTTTGGCATACTCTAACGCTGCCGTTTTGGTCAGACCGACCACCCCATGCTTGCTCGCCACATAGGCGCCGCCGCGTCGCACGCCGATGAGACCTGCGCCAGAGGCCGTGTTCACGATCGTACCGCCGCCTTGCTTCAGCATGTGGGCGATCTCATATTTCATGCACAACCACACGCCTTTGAGGTTGATGGCCAGGATGCGATCCCAATTGTCCTCGGTGTCATCGACGACGGTCTTGGCATTACCCGCGATGCCGGCGTTATTATGCGCGCAATCCAACCGCCCATAGGTCGCCACTGCCTTGGCAACAAGCGCCTCCACTTCTACCGCTTTCGACACATCAGTGTTGACGAAGATCGCCTCACCACCGGCCTTCTTGACCTGGGCCACGGTCTCCTCTCCACCTTCCACCGTCACATCTGCGACCACGACTTTTGCACCTTCGCGGGCGAACGCCAGCGCGGTGGCTCTGCCGATGCCTGAACCTGCCCCGGTCACTAACGCGACTTTGCCTGCTACTAAACCTGCCATGTTTCCCCCTCCTGTACGTTACTCACACATTGTCCAGCCGCGAATCCTTCCTTTTTCTGGAGCCCAGCATTGTCGGACAGCTGGCCTGTCCTATGCCGTCGGTTGCGGTCGCTCGGCTCGATACGCCTCACGCATGCGGCGAATCTCGTCGGCGGAGGGTAACTGCATCAACTCAATCATCACGCCGTCCGGATCCTCGAACACTACGGTCTGAATGGCGCCATACCCCTGCAGTGTGAAGGTTTGCGGTTCTGCAGTGCACTCGATGCCCTGCGCTTGGAGACGCTGGTACACCTCCACCAATTCCTCGCCTGTCACCTCAAACGCAAGGAGGAAAACACCAGGGTCACCCGGCCGTTTGGGACCTGTACGTTTGTCAGCCGGAGGATCGAACGCAATCAATTCGATCTGCCCGACCGTGCTGAGTCCCTGTTGCAGAATCACTGCACGGCTTGTCGTGCCCGGTCGCAGTTTGAGCATCCGCTGCAGCGCCGGTCCTCCCGGGGGCATATCCAGGATTTTGCGAAACCCCAGGACATTTTTATAGAAGGCAGTGGATTTCTCGAGGTCACTCACGGTTAAGGCAACATGATGAATTTCGCGGATCGCCATGGCTTTGCTCCTCATCCAATTGGTAGTACGTGAGCACGTGCGGTCACGATGTTCTTTCCCTTCGATAACAGTAGGGACGACATGCGTCTACTTCAAGTGGAGAAAAAAACAAGCGAGCACACAAAGAGTGTTGAGGGGATAGTGCGACGTGTTGACACGAGCCGTCTCATGGGTGACCTCCTAACCCACACCACTGTAGGCTATAAAAGCTGCGACGTCCCCTGAAACTTAGGCTCCGCATCGTTACCCTCCCGTTGGTTAGCCTCCGGTAACGGCTCGCGCTGCCTGTCCCAGCAGCTGCAGAGTGCGGTCAAGCGAGGCGTTCCGGTTGGCACCAGCAGGCACCGGGGTCACGAGAATTTCCGTGGCACCCCAGGCCAGGAGTTCATGCAGGCGCTCGGTGACCCGTGTCTCGTTCCCCCACAGGACGGTGGCGTCAATCATCCCCTCACTCCAAGTCCCGTTTTTCGCCTCGGGAAAGCCTGCAGCGATGAACATGCGCTGATAAAACGGTAGCCGCGGGTTCATAATCTGCTCCCGCACGGCGGCGTACACTTCGGCGACGTTGTCATGCACGCAGACCGGGGCATGGGCAATCAGTGGCGGCACTAGGCGACCGGCACGCTCGGCGCCGGCGCGCATGGCGGGCAGTGCGACATCGCGCAAGTATGGCCCAGGACAGACCCAACTGATGGCGCCGTCAGCTTCCTCTCCGCACAATTCAAAGGAATCTCGTTGCAGTGCTGATGCCATGACCGGCACGTCAAGTGGTTGGGCAATGGCGTCGTGTGCTTTGTAGTAGGTCCCGTCAAAATCCACCCGGCCCTGCTGGAGCAATGCCTTGCAGATGCGCAAATACTCGCGCAGATGTCCCAGCGGAGCGCGAAAGGGCAAGCCCATGGCCTCCATGAGTGGGCGATGGCTGGGGCCAACGCCGAGGCGGAAACGCCCGGGCGCCAGGTGAGCAATCACCTGGGTTTGCTGCACCGTGACGAGCGGATGGCGCGGAAAGGTCGGCACAATGGATGTTCCCAGCTTGATGCGCTGCGTCCGGACCGCCGCGGCGGCAAAGAGCGTCAGATTATCCGGGCGGGCCATGCCCGTGGTCATCCAGGCTGCCGGAATGCCCAACTGTTCTGCGCGTTCGATCACGGCCAACGCTTCCTGCACCGTGTTGCTGGGTACTGCTACTCCAATCAGTTGTTGACTCATGGTTTTCCCTCGCTTTCTTCTATGTGCAGAGCAGGACAAGTGATATGCTGCCGCTGCGTTTCCACCAAGAATCGTTTGCTGACTCCTAGCTGGCAGGGAGGCAATAGTATCTTTCACTTCCTTGGCGGGCTCCAGGCTGGCATGCGACTCGTTCATAGATCTGGACTTTCGGTCGCCTGTTGCGCCTCCTCGAATCACTCCGTCATACATGAACTCTCCCCTTTCTTGCGTCGTGCATGTGGCCGCTTAGTTGTGCTCCACGACCACAAATCGTTTCACATCGTAGCCATCAACCACGCTGGGCTGACCAAATTGCTCTACCGCGAACGACACCTCAGCCAGGGACAATGTGAGATAGAAGAGCCGCGCGGCATCCTCCGGGAGCGCATCCACAGGAAACTGGTCTAAATACGGCAACACCGCGTCCATCCGCGCGAGCATGGCGTCGTAGAAGGCCCTGATCTCTTCCATGGTACTCGCTTGGCGCTTCGCGCTGCGTTCCTGCTCGGTAGCGAGCGACCACGCCATCCATTGCTCAAGCTCCTGAAACTGTTCGGGCAAAAGTGACTTAGGCACGAGCAGTGTCCTCCGTCTTCGTCCTGGGCGCCACCGCCGTCACCGGCTGGCCGTTGCTCATCTGCTCAATGACGTGGTGGCTGTGCCGCACCAGGATTTCTTCATCGCTCATATAGAAGGCTGTTTTCGCGCCTGAGGCGAGGACTGACATGGCCTCTTCAAATGGTCGCGCGTCTTCAGACACCACGTCGCGAAACAGTACATGCCCGTACTCCTGGCTAAAGCGTTGCCCCGGCGTTTTCGCCTTCGGGAAGTACTGCGTGGCCTGCCAGATCGTGCGGTCTACCGCCACCGGCCAAAACTGGTGAGTAAAATACGACCCCGCAGAAACATCGACGAAGAAGGCCGGGAAGATCACATTCACATCAATCGTCCACGCCGGGCTGCGCGTCGGGTTCACTCCCGGTGGCAGCCGCGCGTCGGAAAAGTCGTTGCGAATGAGCAGGTCGCCATGCTGGTACGCCAATCCCGCCACCGGCGTCGGCTTGCTCTCCGGATTGCCGTCCACCGACATGCGGCCGTGACGCGGATACAGCCGCATATCGAGGGCATGCAGGTACGGATTCGTTTTACTGGCGACGTCCGGCAGCGACCGATGGTGCAAAAACGGGGCGTGGTAGGCTTCCTGAAACGCGTCTTTGAGCACTTTCCAGTTGGCCTTGACCTCCGTGGTCCAGGACCGCCAGGTGGCCGAAAATTCGCCAAACGGATAGCCAGCCAGCTCAGCACCCAACTCACCTAAGTATTCCTGGAGCGTTTCTTGGGGATTGGGATCAACGTTAATAAAGATAAATCCTTCCCACACGTCCACCGCCACCGGTGTCAGGCCGAGGGTCTCTTTCGGCAAATCGAAGAACCGCTCTTCGTCCGGCACGAACGTGAGCTTGCCGTCCAGCCCATAGGACCACCCGTGGAATTTACACGTCAACATCCGACAGGCGCCGCCGTTGTCCCAGACGATCTTATTGCCGCGATGCGAGCAGATGTTGTGAAAGGCGTACACCGCGCCGTCTTTCCCACGCACCACGATGACCGAGGTGTTGCAGATGGCCACGTCTTTCATCAAGTAACTGCCAGGGTGGGGAATCTGCTCGACCCGACCCACGTTCAGCCACACCTTCTTGAAAATCCGTTCCCGCTCTCGGGCGAACCGCTCCGCGGACGTGAACACATCAGCGGGAAGCGGGGCTGTGCCGAGATGGGGATAGGTATCGTGCCATCGGCTCCTGTTGCTTTGTGTTGTCGTGCCGTTGTTCATTGCGCTACCTCCTTTCTTTGATCGTCAGGTTCATGTGTGCCCTTTTGCGTGAGACGGTCCAATTGCCGCTCAAGGTCCCGCAGGCGGCGGAGCAACCGCGGGCGCCCTTTTTCGGTGGCGACGGCCAGCAGGCACAGACTCAACCCGTAGAGCAGTTGCGTTTCAAAGCCCTCCAGGTCGATCCCCCCTTCCAACCACAGCTCCATGATCCCACGGTAATGCACGTGAATCTGACGCGCGACGAGATCGGGGCGCCGGTGGGGCTGAAAGAACCCTTGAACGATCCCCGCATCGAGCCCGCGCTGCCAATAGGTGGTGTAACGTTGGACCATGCGGGGCACAGGGAGTGACTCCCCCGTCGTCACCATGGCCATGAGTAAGCTGCGGTAAAAGGCCGGATCTCGTGCGTACTCCTGAACGGACAACCGCGCCAATGCATACATGGCGTCGATCGGGTCCCGGAGGTCAAGCTCGTCAAAGGCGTTCTCGATGGGAACAAAAATGGACTCAAGCAGCGCATACAAGACCTGCGCCTTGGACCCGAATAAATTATAGGGTGTCACCAGGCTGACCCCGGCCTCTTTGGCTAGCTCCCGCATCGACATGCGCGGAAATCCTTCTTTCCGGATCAACCGCCGTGCCGCATCCAGAATCTGCTGTTTACGCGCTGTCTTTTGTATCTCTCGAAGCATAACATGTTATAAATTTATAACATGTTATGCATTTTTATGGATGCTTGTGTCAAGAGGGCGTTCCAGGAGCGCAGGATAGACACATTTATTTTAGATAAATTGAGGACCATCATCTCGACGCGACGCTGCATCATGTGGATGAGCCCTTTTTCGCGTGGCGTCTTGCCGGTCAGCGTCGGATTGCCATCGAGATTGTCGAGATATTCTGTGATGGCGGTTGATTCGGAAATAACAGTTCCGTCATCAAGCTCCAAGACCGGAATTTTGCCGATGGGGTTCATCGCCAGGAAGGCGGGCTGCTTTTGTTCCGCACGGATCAGGTCGACGCTCACGAACTCGATCTGATCCTCACGTCCCTTCTCGGCGAGCACGATGCGAATGCGCGCGGCATTGGGGGTCCCTTCGCGGTCATAGATCTTCATAGCATCTCCTTTCAGCTATCTATCGATAGGTAAAAAAATCCATCAAATTCGGTAATGGTGGTCCGTGACGTAGGGCGTGCACAGCGCGCCACACTGCGGTGCAACAACGGCGCGTAGGACGCGCTCTACGAAGAGTTGGTTACCGATTGTGTTCAGCAAAGTTTATTGGCTGGGGTTCTACGCCCTCACCGAGCCTCTGCCAAGTTGGGACGAGTTCTGTCACAACCTGCGGGTCTTTGCGCTTCACCCCGAACCACAACGCATAGAGTGCAGGGAGGAACAGCAAGGTCAGAATCGTGCCGACGCCGACGCCGCCGATTAGTACGTAGGCAAGCGACCCCCAAAAGCTGGACAGCGTAAGCGGCACGAAAGCGAGCATGGCCGCGACTGCGGTCAGGATCACCGGGCGCGAGCGGCGGACCGTGGATTCCACCACGGCGTCATAGGGCGTCAGCCCTGCGGCAAGGTCATGCCGGATCTGGTCGACGAGTATCAGCGTGTTCCGCATCAGGATGCCCGCCAAACCAATAAGCCCGAGAATGGCGTTGAAACCGAAAGGGGAATGGAAGAGCAGCAGGGTCGGTGCCGCTCCCACCAAGCCGAGCGGTGCGGTGAGGAACACCATGAACATGGTGGAAAATGAGCGCACCTGAAGCATGATGAAGGTCAGCATGCAGAGCATCATCACCGGGAACAGGGCGGCCAAGGCCTTGTTGGCTTTCATGGCTTGCTCAATTGAGCCACCAAGGTCGATGCGGTAGCCGGATGGCAGCTTTTCCCTGATCGGCTCCAGCTTCTGCAGCACCTGCACGCTCACATCTGGTGGCTGAACTCCGTCGATCACATCGGCCTGCACAGCAATATACTGCTCCCGGTTATACCGCTTGATAACGGCATCCTCCATCTGCGTTTCAATGCGGGCAACTTGAGCCAGCGGCACGGATTTGCCATATCTGGTCGTGAGGGTCAGGTTTTCCAACTCATCGAGGTTGCCTCGTTCGGATTTCGGACTTCGCAGCATCACCTCAACCGAGCGGATGCCATCGCACATCGAGGTAGCCGGGACGCCGTTCAGGATGGCCGCCAGCTACTGACCAGCTTCCTGCGGAGTCAGGCCAATCAACCGTAAGCGATCTTGATCGAAAACCAGCCGCTGGATTGGCGTGCGCTCCGTCCAATCCAAATGCACGTTGCGCAGGTTCGGGTTGGCTTCCATGACCTCTTGCACTTGCCGGCCGATGCGACGAAGCCCGTTTGCATCGGGACCAACGACGCGGAACAGCACCTCATAGTTGACCGGAGGGCCGAAAACGAACTGCCTCACCCGCACACGCGCGGCGGGGAAATGACCGTCGGCGATCATGTTGCGGATTCTGGCTTTCAACGCGTCACGCTGGTGCGGCCCATCCGTCATGACTACGATTTGGCCGTACGCGGGGTTTGGCAACAGCGGGTCGGAAGCCAGCACGAACCGCGGCATGCCTTGACCGATATAGCTGGTGACCACCGTTGCTTCCGGTTCGGGGATAATCATCTGCTCGATCTTATTCACCGTGGCTTCGGTGACTGAAAACGCCGTACCAGAAGGAAGGTTGATGTCCACCAGCAATTCCGGCCGGTCGGAATTCGGGAAGAATTGTTGCTCAACGAAGCGCATTCCAAAGACGGAAGCGAAGAACAGGGCGATCACGGCAATACCAACAACCCACTTATAATCGACGACGGCGCGGATGAGAGTGCGGAAACGGTTATAGGTGGGTGTAGAATAAATTGCGTCATGCCCGCCTTGGACGACCTGAATCTTTGGCAGCAGCTTCACGCCGAGATACGGCGTGAATATCACCGCCACCAGCCAGGAAATAACGAGCGCGAAACCGACCACCCAAAAGATATTGCCCGCATATTCCCCGGCACTGGACTTGGCAAACCCGACGGGCAAAAAGCCCGCGACGGTGATGAGCGTGCCGAAGAGCATCGGCCCTGCGGTCGATGTCCAGGCGAAGGTAGCGGCATGCACCCTGTCCAAGCCTTCTTCCATTTTCACCACCATCATTTCGATGGAAATAATGGCATCATCGACCAGCAAGCCGAGGGCGAGAATCAGCGCCCCGAGGGATATGCGGTCGAAGTCCAGCCCGGTCAACTGCATGACGACAAAAACCGCAGAAAGCGTCAGCGGCACGGCCAGCGCCACCACAACTCCCACCCGGAAACCCAAGGTGAGCAGGCTGACGACCATGACCACCGCGAGTGCGGCAAAGAATTTCAGTGTGAATTCATGAATAGCTTCCTCAATAATGGTGGCTTGATAGGAGACTTGTGAGAATGTAATGCCGACCGGCAGCTCTGCTTGGATCGCGGCTTCCTCCGCTCCTAACGTTTCGCCCAGAGTAAGGCCGTTGAAATTCTTACGCATGACCACGCCGAGGATAAGCGCCGGTTCGCCTTCATGGTGGATAACGAAGGTTGCCGGGTCGATATAACCCCGTATGACTTCGGCAACATCGCCCATGCGAATGATTTTCCCGCCCGCGTTGACCGGGATGTTTCTCACCGCTTCGACGCCATCAAATGCTCCCTCAGGCCGCACATACACCCGCGGCCCGGTCGTATCGACAAAGCCAGCAGGGGTGACGTCATTCTGTAGCTTCAGCGCCTGCAGAAGATCGGTCGCGTTGACGCCGAGCGTCGCCAGCCGCTGGTAGGAAATTTCGACGTAAATCCGCTGGGCCTGTTCGCCAAGGATATTGACCTTTTCGACACCATGGACGCGCAGCAGCCGCTGGCGGATCGTCTCCGCCTCCAGCACCAGCTGGCGATGCGGCAACCCTTTGGCCTTCAGCGCGTAGAGAGCGAAATAGACGTCCGAGAATTCATCGTTCATGATCGGCCCGATCACGCCTTTCGGCAGATTGCCGGCTTCATCTCCGAGCTTCTTGCGGGCTTGGTAGAATTCCTCCGGCAACCGCTCCGGCGGGATGTAATCCTGGAAAAACACCTTCATGAGGATCACGCCGGGATAGGCGGCGGTTTCCGTCCGGTCGTAATATGCAAGCTCCTGCAGGCGCTTTTCCAGTCGGTCGCCTACCTGTTCCACCATTTCCTTGGCGGTGGCTCCCGGCCAGTGCGCGGCGACGGTCATGACCTTCACGGTAAATTGAGGATCTTCGGCGCGGCCGAGATGCAAGAAGGCGAAGGCGCCGGCAATAATGACGGCGAGGATGAAGAACGGCGTGAGCGTGCGTTCGCGCACCGCCCATGCGGAAAGATTGAAGCTAGTCATTGTACGTTCTCCTGGTGGTTCGCGGCGGCCACGCGGATTTTCTCCGCAGGCTTGAGGAGATGCGCGCCAAGAGCCACGATATGCTCGCCGGATTTGAGGTCCCCAGTCACGCTTGCTGTTTCTTGGCCTACATGGGTTACAGTGACAGGGCGCAGGGATACGGTCGAATCGGCATCGTTGATGACCCACACTTTCGTGCCGCTACCCGTATCGTACAGTGCGCCGAGCGGGACTTCGTAACCACCCTGATCGGTGCCGGAGTTCGCCTTGTACACCACCGTCACGGTTGCGCCGAGCGGGGCATGCTTGCCGTCTTCCTCCAAGGTATATCGTGCCTGAAACGTGCGGGAGACAGGGTCTGCTATTGCGGAAAGCTCTCGCAACGTAACGGGAAATTTTTGGTCGGGTTGGGTGTACAAGTAGGCTTCGGTCGCGCTTTTCGCTTTGCTGAGGGCATTTTCCGGCAAATGGACGACCGCTTCCCGTGTCCCGTCGCGGGCAAGACGAACCACCACGTGGCCGGCTGCCACAACTTGACCGGCATCGGCTGGCACGTCTAGGACCATCCCATCGGCATCGGCCTTTAGCACAGCATAATCGAGTTCATTGGCAGCGCGGCGGGCTTCCGCCTCTGCCGCCTTGAGGCGGGCGATGCTGGCAGTGGCCGCCGCCAAGGCTCGTTCATACTCCTGTTTGGAAACCGCCTGCGCTGGGAGCAGTTCCGCGTAGCGTTTCGCATCCGGTACGGCGCGCTCTTGTTCAGCACGGGCGACATCGACGGCGTGTTGTGTGGCTTTGCTCACCAATTCAAGATCGACAGGGTCAAGGCGCATGAGGGCTTGGCCTTTTCTTACATGCTCGCCCTGATCCACCAGCTTTTCGATAATTTTCCCCGGCACGCGGAAGCCAAGGTCACTTTCTGTGCGGGCATGCACCGTGCCGGTGTAGCGTGGGGCGCTTGTGTAAGCGCTACCGACCGTGAAGCTGCTCACGACGCGGGTGGTATCTTCTGCAACGGTAGGCTTGCCTCCCCTGCCAAAAATGACGCCGCTCGCAATAACGATGCTTGCAAAGACAACAGCGCCAACGATCATTGGCCGCCGGTATTTGGGAAGGCGTGATGGAGCGTTGTAGTCATTGAAGTTCATAAGAGCCTCCGCTTTCAATTTCGACTAACAGAGAGGTCAGGCTTTCCATCTTCGTTTCTCCGCCGGCACCCTGCGTGACGTGGGCTGAGCAACCGAGCAGTCGGCATACGCGGCCAGCCAATGGGGCCGAACCAGGCCCCGCCCGCGACCGCTGCCGCATTCATCAGCCCAAAGACGGCGAGCGCAGCACTCAGCGCCAGGAATACGTGCGATAGGTCACCGCCCCAGCGCAGTACCAGCCAGCCACCAACCGCCGCAATCGCCAGTCGCGTCAGGTTCGCGAGCAGAGGCCAGAGCAGCTGTCCGGCGCCGACCGAGGCGAAGTAGAGCGCCAAGCCCAATCCGAACAGGCCATAGCAGGGTCCGACCGCACGCAGGTAGCGCGATCCGGAGTCCAACATGGCGGCATCGCTGCCGAACAGCGAGAGCCAGGTGTGCGGGAACGCCGCCGCCCACAGGCCGATCACCTCCGTCAGGCCTGTGGCCAAGCCGGCCCCGACCCACGCGGCGTGCAACGCGCGGTCACGCTGGCCCGCACCGATGTTGGTCCCCACCATGGCGACGAGTGGAGCGCCCAGCCCGAAAACCAGAGGAATCAGGAGATACTCGAGACGCGAACCGGTGCCATAACCCGCAATCGCTGCAGGGCCGAATCGTCCGACGAGCCCCGTCACAATCGCAATCGTTAAATTGGTCTGGACGGTGATCAACGCAGCGACGGCGCCGACTCGCAGAATTTCGCGGAAGAGAAGCCAGTGGAGGCGAGTGTTATGGAACGAGAGACGGACGACGCTCCGCCCAGACCAGAGGTATGTAACAAAGACAACCGTTCCGACAGCGTAGTACGCAATGACCGCCACTGCGCCGCCGGCGATTCCGAATTCCGGGAACGGGCCCCAGCCAAAAATGAGACACGGCGATAACGGGATGAGGATCGCGGCGCCCGCACAGCTCACAATGGCCGGCATTGTCATGTTGCCGGTGCCGCGGATCGCACTCGCGAGTGAGTTAAACGTCCACACCAGGATTGCGCCAGCGAACAGGGTGTTGGAGTAGGTGAGCGCCGCAGTGAGCGACGCCCCGGTTCCACCCATCGTGCTGTACAGCCAGCGTCCGCACCCGAGAATGCCTAACATGAACAGAAGACCGAAACCTCCAGCGATGACCAGTGCGTGGAATACGAGCGCATCAGCCTCAGTGCGGCGACCGGCTCCGAGAGCGCGCGCGACGGCAGCCGAGATCCCACCGCCTATCGCACCACCCGACATCGTCTGCATCAACATCAAAACCGGAAAGACGAGGGCAACGCCGGCCAGCGCATCGGTCCCAAGCCGGGCGACAAAATAGGTCTCGATAAGCCCCACCGAGGCCTGCACGGACATCACCAGCACGTTCGGCGTCGCAAGGCGGAGGAGCGTCGCCAGGACCGGGCCGTCGAGCAGCAGGCGAGTTCGCGTGTCGAAGCGGGACGCTGCCGCTTGCGCTCTCCCGATATTGCTTCGAGAGTCAGGGCTGAGGGGAAGGGGGTTATCGCTCAGCGGGACGACTGTGCCAACGCCTCTGTCTCTCGTGGCGGTAGAAACAGTATCGTCTTCGCAAGCGTCGATTGGATGACGGCTGAGACTGTTTACGATGGTTGCCAGCATTGTTTCTTCTCCTTGCTGTTGCTCGCTCTCGTCCGGCAGAACTTTTGGACCGGACTTGTCGCTGTCGCGACTGTGTGAAAATCAGTTACTGGGGAAAGCACTTTCCGGACGCTACCAGCAGCTTGAGTGGGCCATCGAGCCGAATCTTCCGCCACAGGAGCGCCCACACCACATTTTTTTCCTTCCTCAGAAAGCCGATCCACGTTTGCGAGTCAGCGGTAACATGCAGATCGGGCTGGCCGACATGCCCCTCCTCCACGCGCATCTTCTGGTCCTTGATCATGACAGTTGCCTGCCGCTGCTCATGGCCGGTGAAGGTGAAGTGGAAAGTGGCGTTCAATCCTGCCGACTTGCCTGGCTGGAAGACGTACGGCATTCCGTTGAGGAAAACCCTTATGGTGTTCGGCCGCAGGCTGTTGCCCACGTGCTTGATTTTTTTGTGGGGAAATCGTTTGGCGACAGACGCCTCGGCGTCGGAATTCTTGGTGACGTAAATCGTCTCTTCCTTCTCTTGAAGCGGCCGCACGATTTCCTTGAGATGTGTCTTCCGATCAGCGAGGAACGGCCCAATAATGTCTTCTCCGGCCGGGCAGACCGCCAGACAGTACGCCGATTTGTAGTTCGCCCCGTAGGACAGACTCTGCCACATCGAGGCCGACTCTGCATCGCTGACTCGACGGCGGTAGTCGCGGGCGTTCTTGCTGTCGGCCACCTGCTCGACCCAATCGGTGAAGCCGCCCATGAACTCCCGGTAGTTATGGATGTAGCAGGCCGAGAAGTTAAAATCCCCTTCCGGCGAGATGGCCCCCACAGGACATGCGGCCACGCACAGTTTGCATTCCAGACAAGGGTTGTAGTTGATCGGTTGGCTAGACTCTGAAACCTTGGCATCCAACAAGATGGTCCCCAACAGGATGAAATTGCCAAACTTCTCATGGATCACGTTGCGGTGAATGCCTATCATTCCTAGCCCTGCCGCCACCGCGACCGGCTTGTGTGACACAACTCATACCTTGCCGGGGAACTGGTCCATCTCCATCGGGAAGCCCATCGCTGGGTTCATTGCTCGGATTCCCCGGTCTTCCAGAGTCTGAACCACGCTCCGGGCAATGTCATTGACCTCATCCCCGCTCTGGTGGAATTCGGTGTTGGAGACCGAGCGAGCCGGTGTCCGAATGGCCTCTCGATTCATGCGAACCACGAAGCTGATCAGTGTCTTGGTGTGGGGGAACGCCTTGAAGATGTCTTCGCGCTGACCGTCCAAAGCGGGTCTGCCGATCTCAACAAACCCCACGTCATCAGCACCAGCATCGAGGACCAGTTGCTTCAGCCATCCGGCATCCAGCGACTCCTTCTTGGGCGGAACGGAAGGTACGGTCTTGAGGTGAATCCGCTGCACGGTCGGGTGATCTTCGAGCTTCATGGCTGCTCCTTGTTGTATATGCAACTATTGTGGCAAAAAAAATCAGCTGGCGGCGGCCCCTTCCCGGACTCGTTTCATGGCTTGGTTCAACTGCTCCATGACCCCGTCCCCAAGCACCTTCTTGACTTGCTGTTGCGCCTTGCTCCAGGCCGGAATCGCCTTTTCCAAGAGCTTGCGCCCTTGCGGTGTCAGGCGAAAAGGCTGTGAGCGGCCATCCTCGTCGGGCACAACTTCCAGCCAGCCACGCACCTTCATTCGTTCGACGTTGCGGCTGAGGGTCGAAATGTCGAGATGCAGATGTTCGCAAACTTCAACGGGGCGAGCCGTTCCCATCTTGGCGGCGGCGACCAGGATGTTCATCTGGCTCACCTTCAGGTCGAGCGACCGCAGGGCGTCGTCGTAGATGTTCGTGACGACGCGATTCAGCATGCGTAGCCGAACGGCAACGCACTCCCTGGCGACCTTGTCAATCATCGCTTGCATATGCTCACCTTCTACTTCATGTCTCTTCTCTTTAATTGTATATGCAACTATCGGTTTGTCAAGAAGGAGCCCGTGATCTTTCCAGAGGGAATCCGAATCCGGGCGAGGCCCCGTCGGGAATCGGTCACGAAGTTCCTTAAGTATCCGTGAAATTTTAGTCGTTAAGGAAAGAGCTAGGAATACTGACAAATAGGGTCACACGATAGGCTAGGGAAAAAAGCTTGATAATTCAGGGAGTGAGACACCGTGAAACTCCCGCCAGAAAGCCATTACCCTAGCTGGCAGAAATTCAGTCCATCGCCAGAAGCTCTTGATTGAGAAACTTAGTAGACATGAAAAACTCCTGAGAGAACAATAGCTTCTCGCTTAGCGGCGTTCTTTTCACGGTTACTCTAGGAGCCCCATTTACCGCGGAGTACGTGGCAGGCGAGCTGGAGCTCGATCCGAGCGAAATCGCGGAGGCCGGGTGGTTTCGCGCCGACACGCTGCCGTCCATTCCTGGACGGATCAGCATCGCCGGCCGCATGATCACGTGGTTCTGTGAGAAGTCTCGTGCGACCCGGTAGGACGGCAAGCACGTATATCCAATGACAGACCTGCACTGATATCAGGCGTGAATGGCAGACGCCTGTCCCCATCGTGTAACAGAGTGTTTTGCTGCTCATGAGTGTTGACTCGCAAGTCCGGTACTGTGTTAGTAGGACAGGGTTCTAGCCTGTCGCTGCACTCCGTCGAAGGGCTCAGAATGACGTGTCCGTGCGGTTCATGAAGGGGTTGCGTATATCCTGACACTGTCTGTCACAGCGCGTCCAGATTTTCACAGGTTGAACAGTTTCGACGCACTTCGGGTCACAATGGCGAACTATGTCTGATGGCAAGCCCCCTGCCTGCCCTACAGCGAGTCAGCGAACCCCTTAATATCGCGGATAGTAGCTGCGTACACGTCGGGGATCGCCTTGCGGAACAGCACGTCGGCAGCATGACACGTGCCGTTGACGGTCCGGCTGTACACGCGCACCCCAGCCGCCAGGAGCTTCTGATAATATTTCAGTCCTTCGTCCCGCAGGGGATCTAACTCGTTGACCGAGATAACATGCGGAGGTAGCCCTTGCAGATCTTCGCGCGTGGCCCAATATGGCCAGCACAGCGGATTGGTGGCGTTTTTGTTCTCAGGATCATAGATGCTCGCCAGCACTTCCATCGAGCGAACGTCGATCAAGTAGCAGTTGTTTTCCACCAGAGAAGGAAGCTCTTTGCTCTTCTGCGCCCAGGCGCCATAAATGTACGGGCACAGGGCGTAGACTCCAGCAATCTGGGCAAGGCGGTTGTCCTTTTTGGCTTTTAAACATACGGCCAGGGAGAGATTGCCACCACCAGATTCACCAGAGGTGACAATCTTTGAGATTCCCAAAGCAGATTTGTTGTCAAACACCCACTGCAGGCCACTCATGCAGTCGTTGAGACCCGCCGGAAATGGATGATTGCCTAGCTTGCCCGCGCCATTACGAAATTCCACGCCGACCACGACCATACCGAGGGCGGCCAGCTCGTCACGCCAGCGCACATAGGTCGGGCCATCAGCCGTTAGCAGGACCATGCCACCACCGTGCGTATGATACACGCAGGGGAGTGAGCCGGACATGTTCTGGGGCGTATGGATATAGAGACTGATGTCGTTCCCATCCACGCCCTTGATGACTTCAGTCCACCGCTTCACGTTGATAATCGGAGGGAGGTCAGCGAACACGGCAGCAAACACGGCTTCCATGCCCGACTCGTTAGCTGCAGCGTAGGTAAGCTTGTCCGCCAAGGGCGAGTTTGCAGTAACCGGTACGGGTGGGGGAGCAACGTCGAGGGCAAAGGGAGCGCAGGCGGCAACCAATCGTGGGTCGGTGCGTGGATCAGTCTTCAAGACTAGGCTAGGGTTGCCGAGACGGCCTGGTAAGAGCAGCTCATTAATGTGAGATACGGATGTCGTCATGGTGTTACTCCTTTCTGATTTCACTTGCTTGCTTGTTTCCTACTCCTCGGCGCCTCATACCTCAGCGACTCAACGACGGTAGCCAGGTGTAGGCCGCCGCGAGGGCCTCCCGCCCGCCTGCGGCGAGGGGCGCTCCGTGCCCGACGATGAGGCGATCGAACGGATGCGTCAGCAGCTCGTCGAGACTGCGGCGCGCGGCGGCTCGATCAGTGAAAGCGGCCCAGCGGATCATACGGCTCAAGGCGACACGGTCGTAGAACCCCATCGTCCGCGTGTAGACCTCCGTCCAGCGATGCTGCGGTCGGCCTATGTTGTGTACGAGGTCTGCGGTTACCAATGTGTGTGCCAACGGGTAGACGAGCACGCTCTCCTCCAGACGGAAACCATCGATGCGCAGCTCATCGACGACGCCTGCCAAAGCCGGCTCGGGCGTCGCGTTGTGGGCTCGATCGATCCGCAAATCGGGGCGCTTCTTGGCCAAGCCCGCCGGGGCGTGCAACCGCGCCGAAGGGAAGGCGGCAGCCCACTCGCCGATCCAGAGGTGATGATAGAGGTTCGGCACATACAGGTGCGCCACAGGTCCGAGCGTTTCTATGGCGGCGCGGCGCTCGGGCGTCATGGCTATCGGGGAATGGAGAAGCAAGCTCCCATCACTCAGCCGGAGCACGGTCATTGTGGCAGTCAGCTGCATGCCGAGGATGCGCATGGGCGCGGTATCTACCCAGACACCTTCTGCGAACGGAATCAACCGTCCATCGGCGACAATCATGCTTGCAACCCTTGTTGTCCGCTTAATACTCCTGCGCACCGCGAACGGCCTAAATGCGCCCCTTCAGATTTAGCAGAATTCCAACGTGGCCGCGATGCGGTGGCGCGGCGCGCGGATGTCATTCTGCAAAACTTCCGCCCCGGCACATGGGACAAGTGGCATATCGGCTATGAAGATATCCGCGCGATCAAGCCAGACATCATGTAAGGGAACGAGCAACACTGAGGGCTCGTGCAAACAGCAATGAATTCACGCGGAGTGGCATTGGCACTATGCACACGGCCAATACAATAGTCAGGAACACACTATGAGTGAGCAAATTTGCTCACTCATAGTGAAAATATAAAGAAAACAAGCCCAGTTTTGAAAAGTGTCTTTCTCTGTGAGAGTAATCCTCCCCGATTTTCACCTCTGCCCTCCGGGCCGCTCTTTATACTAGCCCGGAGGGTATGGGTCGCACTTCAGACGCGTTCGATCAAGGTGCCCGTTCCGAGGCCCCCGCCACAGCACATCGTGATCAACCCGTAGCGGCCCTGTGACCGCTTGAGCTCGTGGGCGGCCTTGGTGATGAGGAAGCACCCGGTCGCGCCGAGCGGATGACCCAGCGCGATGGCGCCACCGTTGGGGTTGACGCGCGCCATATCGGGCTTGATCTCCTTGGCCCAGGCCAGCACCACCGAGGCAAAGGCTTCGTTAATTTCCACGAGGTCAATGTCGTTGATCGAGAGCCCGGAACGCTTGAGCAACTTGCGGGTGGCTGGGATCGGCCCTTCGAGCATCAGCACCGGGTCGCAGCCGACGAGCGCCGTCTCGACAATCCGCGCCATTGGCTTGAGGCCGAACTCGCGGGCTCGCTCACCGCTCATCAGCAACACCGCGGCAGCACCGTCGGCAATCTGCGACGAGGAACCTGCGGTATGGACGCCGTTCTCACGCGCGACCGGCTTAAGCCCGGCGAGGGCTTCCATACTCGTCTTGCGCGGGATCTCATCGGCGGTGACAGTCCTCGTCTTGTCAGTGCGTTTCCCGTCTTCATCGAGGATCGGTGCCTCAACCGGGATGATTTGCGCGGCGAAGCGGCCCTCGGCGATTGCACGTGCCGCGCGGATCTGCGATTCGAGCCCTAGAGCGTCGGTATCCATCCGCGAGATGCCGTACTTCTCGGCGATGCGCTCGGCACCCTCAAACTGGCTAGTGAATTCGTAGTGCTCGAAGTAGCTACGCGCGATAGGCTTGCCATACCCGGCTTTCGCACCAGCGACGGCGTCGGAGCCGATCGGCAGCCGGCTCATGTTCTCGACCCCGCAGGCGAGCACAACATCTTCCACCCCAGAGGCGATCAGGCTGTACGCCAGATTGGTGGCTTCCTGCGAAGACCCACACTGGGAATCGACAGTGATGCAGGGCACCTCTGCGGCGCCGCCGTGGGCGAGCCAGGCGGTGCGTGTGACGTTCATCGCTTGGGCGCCGACTTTGTTGATACAGCCGCCGACGACCTGTCCCACGTCGGCGGCGTTAATCCCGGCGCGCCCGAGCACGCCGTCCAAGACTTGACCCAAAACGTCCGTCGGGTGAGCTTCGGCCAGTGATCCGTTGCGCCGTCCCACCGGCGAACGGCCAGCCTCAACGATGACGACTTCTTTCATATCTTTCCTCCTGAGGGGCGTCCCGGATCCGCCCTCTTGAATACCTTGTTTGATCGGAACTGAATGGGACTTTTTTCTAATATATGAAGAATGATTTCGCAAGGCAGCAAATTAATTTTCCGGAGCAGATCTCGCCACAGCCCATGCAAGCTGCTACCTCAATGGGACAGCGTTGTCGACACGCTATTGGTAATAAGGAGGAAGTTATGAGTACAGCGAATGAACAAGTCGTGGTTGGGTTTTTTAAAGCCTTTGATCGCTTGGACCTAGAGGAGGCTTTGAGCTATCTGACTGAGGATTGTGTCCACGATGATAAGCCGGTTGGCATTCACCGAGGGAAAGAAGAGATTCGCCGGTTTTTTGCTCCGCAGATGAAGGATCTGAAAAGTTTCCGGGCCGAGCTAAAAGAGACCTTGTCGGTCGGCAATATGGTCATGAACGAACGGGTGGACTGGATAGAGTTACAGGGGGGAAAGAAAGCAGCATTGCCGGTGATGGGCGCGTTCGAGATCCGGGCCGGGAAGATCGCCGTGTGGCGCGATTACTATGACATGGGTAGTTTTCACAAACAGATCAGCGAAAGCTAAGAATCCGGTAGCTGCGATTCTGCCTTGATCTAGACTGATGTTGATAGGCTATACTGTTGCTCCCTTATTTTGTAAAAATTTCGACGTGATGTAACAGACAGTGTCAGGGTACATCGCAACGCGTTCTCCTTGCGTTTCGCTGACCTGTTTGCGTTCTCCGCTGGTTTTTGCCTATCAGGGATGTCACGCAAGAAATACAGAGCTTGCTTCCCATTTGCTGGGACGACAGATACTATCTAACCAATCACAAAATTCCGGTGAATCTATCTCTTGAGAAAATCTATAATCCTATGTCATTAACACAACCGACCGACATGGCCTCCCGTAGCGCTGATCTCGCAGGCGGACAGTTTGATAACAGCTACGCCCGTCTGCCACAGCGTTTTTATGCACGACTCGTGCCTACGCCGGTGCGCAATCCGCACATAGTGAAATTTAACTATACTCTCGCGCAGGAGTTAGGCTTGGAAGCCGAGGGGCTGGATAGTGAAGTGGGTGCAGCATTCTTTTGCGGGAATCAAGTGCCTGAGTGGGCAGACCCGCTGGCAATGGCCTACGCGGGGCATCAGTTCGGCCATTTCGTGCCGCAACTGGGCGATGGGCGAGCGATCCTGCTAGGCGAAGTTATTGGACGTGATGGTAAGCGGCGCGATCTGCATCTGAAAGGTGCTGGGCAGACGCCATTCTCGCGCCGCGGCGATGGGCGGGCCGCATTAGGCCCGGTCTTGCGCGAATATATCATCAGCGAGGCGATGCATGCCCTCGGCATTCCTACCACACGTATGCTAGCGGTAGTCACCACGGGTGAGCCAGTCTTCCGTGAGACCACGCTGCCGGGGGCCGTGCTGGCCCGTGTGGCAGCAAGTCACATTCGCGTCGGCACGTTCGAGTATTTCGCCGCCCAAGGCGATGTGGAAGCGGTTAAAATCCTGGCGGATTACGCTATCACTCGGCATTACCCTGCACTACAAGTGACCCCCAACCCTTATCTGGCGTTGCTGGCAGCAGTGTGTGAGGCACAAGCTGGGCTGATCGCCAGTTGGATGCAGGTAGGCTTCATTCACGGGGTGATGAATACCGATAACATGACTATCTCCGGCGAAACCATCGACTATGGTCCGTGCGCGTTCATGGATGCGTATGACCCCGCGACTGTATTTAGTTCGATTGACCATCATGGCCGCTATGCGTTTGGCAACCAGCCGCACATCGCGCAGTGGAATCTGGCACGCTTTGCAGAAACCCTACTGCCCTTGCTCAATGACAATCAAGAAAAAGCCGTCGCTCTAGCCGAAGAAACGATCAACCAGTTTCCTGCGACATTTACGCGCTATTGGCGGGACGGCATGCGCCGCAAACTCGGGCTGGTGAGCGAGCAGCCCGATGATATAAGCCTCATCAATGCGCTGCTCGATCTCATGCAGGAACACGCAGCCGATTACACTAACACTTTCCGTTTGCTGTGCTCGGCAGCAGAAGGTGGCGTAGCCCCACCGGGCTACGAGGCATGGGTGACTCGCTGGCAGACGCGGCTTGGGCAAGAAGTATACTCGCCACGCGAAGCCGCTGCCCTGATGCGAGCGAACAATCCAGCCGTCATTCCGCGTAATCATCGTGTGGAGGCGGCCCTCAGCGCCGCGGTCAAACAGGGAGACCTCGTACCACTGGAGACATTACTTGCGGTGCTGTCCACGCCGTTTGACCTGAAGCCCGAACACGCTGAATATATCAATCCACCCACTCCAAGTGAACGTGTACATCAGACATTTTGTGGCACCTGACTGCTGCTCCGACTTGCCGCAACAGGAACTAGCCCGCACGTCACAGTACATGTGATATCGCATGTGTGTCGCGAGCCGCTCATTCGACTGGTTCTCGTTGTACCTCGGGTTCGGCAAAAATGGCTATTCTGCACGTTGCGTTATCGCCGGACCTCTTCATGGGAATACGACGAAAAGTGAATGGCATGTTTATGGAGGAAATACCCTAGGTTCCGACGATCAATCCCAAGTAAGTCAGCGGTGCGGGTTCGCACGCCGTTTGTCGTACTTAACGCTTCGATGATAATTTGCTTCTCAACACTCTCCAGGCGTTCTTTGAGCGATTTGCGGCGGTGAATTTTGCATTGCAGTTTGTCGGGTAAACTGGGGGCTGACAGCACTGCGCTTTTCTCCAAAATCACGGCATACTCGATCGCATTTTCTAGTTCCCTGACGTTCCCCGGCCAGGCGTAGTTCATCAGCAGCATGTTTGCTTCAGGCGCGATCTCGCCGATCGGCTTTTTCAATGCGACGGTCGACCCTTGCAAAAAATGGTGCGCCAACAGTGGGATATCCTCTTTGCGCTCGCGGAGCGCAGGCAGCCGCAGCGGAAAAGCATTAAGCCGGTAATACAAATCCTCTCGGAAGCAGCCCGCTTGGATCTTTTGTGTGAGGTCAGCATTGGTAATGGCAACGACTCGCGCATCCACCTGAACAGTCGTAGAATCTCCCACGGGCTCAAACTCTTTCTCTTGCAAAACGCGCAAGAGTTTCGCCTGTCCCGAGAGTGACAAACTGTCGATCTCATCAAGGATAATCGTACCGCCGTCGGCGAGTGTGAAGCGTCCTTTGCGGTCGTGTACCGCACCGGTGAACGCGCCCTTCTTGTGTCCGAACAATTCGCTTTCGAGCAGAGTTTCAGTCAGCGCTGCACAATTCACCGTGATGACCGGACGGGTGCTGCGCCGGCTATGTGCATGAATAGCTTGCGCAACCAATTCTTTTCCCGTTCCGCTTTCGCCCTGTATTAACACGGTTGTGTCAGCTTGTGCGACTAAATTAACCAGTCGGCACACGGCGCGTATTTGTTCGCTCTGCCCGATAACGCTGGGGACCACAGCCATGGTTTCGATTGTTTCTGTTTGTGGATCTCCTTGATCTCTCCTGTCGGTAGGATTAGCAGAGGCGTGAACAGAGGAGGTGAGTGCTGGGGCGGGTACAGCATCAGCGGCGATCACCAGTATCACTTTCTGTCTGCAACCCTCTACGGCTTGCGCCGTTAACACCGCTGACCGACACTGTCCGGACTTGGTGCGCAGTTGAATGCCGGAAAGAGGGATTACAGGGGTGGTTGTCGCTATACGCTGAAGGAATGCAGCTCCTGGAAAGAAGACACGGTTTGCTTCCAGCATTAAGAGTTCATCAATCGAATACTCCAACGTATTGGCCGCCGGCTGATTCACGTCTAGGAGGCGCCCTGAGATTGGTTCAATGACAAAGACTGCCTCGCGTACGTGCTTCATCAATGTCTTGAAAAGAGTATAGTTTTCGCCCGCAACGGTGATCGGACGCATTATAGTTTTCATGAGCCTCCCAACTACAGACACCAATGGTGATGTAGTAAAACGAGGGTAGTTTTCGCAGGCCTCGTGACGGACATCGCAAAATGGTCAGGATACACTCTTGGCTAAAGTCGGAAGGTTGAGGAATTAGAGTGTCGGTGTTCGTGAGGTTCGAGGGGTGAGCAGAGAAAATCAATCGCCAACAAAGGTATCCTTTATCCGAGTTGTATCTCGACGAACTCAAAAATCCGCGAACCAGCTCAGGCGGCGGAGATATTTGATTGGGTCGGCTGCAGTCATATGTCCTCCTTTTTCGAGCAGCCGAAGAGTGTGCGCTTCAGTAATGTTCTCCCGGACGCACTGAAAAGTGAGACTCTCGGCGTCATAACCTAAGGGCGTGACATGAGTGTGCCAGGGGACGGCACAGTGGGAGATCACCCAACCAACGAGACAAAATGTCTCAGTGGTCTCTGGGAGTCCTCGACGATCAAGGCTGCCTACGAGTTGTCGTTCCACGCTTTTACCTCAGTCACAGAAGATAGCAAAGAGAACAAGCAAAAAGGTGTCACAAAACTGTGTAATTTGTGTGGCAATTGACCGGTCCTCTGATAAAAAAGTAGGCACGGAAAGTCCCGAGAGGTTGTGTTTCGGCCCTTTTCGTCTGGGGTTAGCCCATGAACAACTCTGGCGGAAGGATCAACCAAGCCGACTGTACCCAAAACCCTTTGCGGTGTTACGTCACTTGGCGACGCACGCCGAGTAGCCTGTCACGTAGGTGGTGGGAGAAGAGTTTGCCGTGGCGGTAGTGGCAGCGGGGTTAGAACAGCCAATGGAGACTGTGGAGGCTACCTGTTCGGAGTTGGCGCTTACCGAACGGTTCATTCGTTCTGCAGACATCCAAGAATGGCCCGATGGGACACTTGGGGGACGGTATATATTCCAGCACGCTTTGTACCCCGATGTCTTCTATGCACGGATACCTGACGTCCGCTGCATTCACCTTCATCAAGAGCTTACCAAAAGATCATCATGTGATCCCTCGCGGGTCGCTACTGAATAGGCTGCAGGATAATGCGCTCCGGTTCTAAATCGAAACACATGACATTGATACGTTCCGTGTAGCGCGTGCCGTGCGCGCGAATCCCCCAGCCGCCCTCACTCGTGCGCATGGCGCACGCTACGAAAGAGGACGACGGAATAGTGTACGGATCTCTTGTGGTCCGATTTAGTTCTTTGCATTTCCTCACACAGCCGCGACTACGTCTCTCTCAGCGCTTCGGTCAGGAATAATTGATCAACGTATAGCGTGATCGGTAACCCACTGTGTCTATGCAAAATCCCGACGCACCCTGCATCAGGCTCGATGGCATTGGTGTCGCCATTGATACGGGCTACCACGTTGTTGTTTAGTCGTAACACAGCAGTCGTTTGCCTGGTCCCGATTCTGAGCAACTCCAGTTCCCACGTGGCTGGGGCATCCCGAAAAATTTCTCCCTCAGTCACATCAATTCTTTCACGGACCAAGCCATCCACACTACGAATCAAGACACCCGCGATGTATTCGTCGTCTCTGGTCTTCCGCAGGCAGGCGGCAGCCACGACCTCGTTACCTCTCAAGAAAGCTAACGGATGAATGACCTGGCCTTTGCTCATCCACAGTTCCACCGGTTGGATATCTGCCCGCAACCGCCATGACATCGGTAGGACAGGCAAGCGATCGATAGGCAAGGCGAAGCACAACCCTGCACGGATGAGTGTCCCTTGCGAACTCTGGAGGTCCTGACACAGTAGGCCCCGCGAACCTTTAAGAGCGGCGACTTCATCGGGTCGGCAAACGTTACCGGGCAGAAGCTGCAATTTCCATCCCCGCGGCGGAAACGTCTGGCTTTCAAAACTCGCACGATTGTTCACTGGGTGTTTGTCGGTTGCAAGTGTTGGGAGAGGAAACTCGGCGATTGCTGGTTGCCCGTTTCTCGCATCCAGCACCTGAAGCTGCAGGGAGGTAAATTCCGGCGTAATGTCCTTGAGAAGCTGTTGAAAAACTGGCGAAAGGGGAACCTGACTTGAGAAAGAGTGCCCAACGCGTCACCTTGCTACCAACACACACCAACATAGTAGGAGGAGACCACGATGAGCACTATGCCTTACT
>Ga0081539_10001295_pt1 | contig 43898 bp, 29 predicted proteins | sample TabmetS4T2R2_FD_71023 | JGI IMG/M metagenome (GOLD analysis project Ga0081539, IMG submission 71023) | Tabebuia heterophylla rhizosphere microbial communities from the University of Puerto Rico - S4T2R2 | ecosystem: Host-associated > Plants > Roots > Rhizosphere ... | reverse complement strand
GAGGCGAGGTAACGTTCTTCAACAATACCACTGCGGACAACGCCAGCTTCACGGTCGCCGGCCCGGCCGCGGGGGGTCTTGGCGGGGAGATCAATTTCACGGACGATTCGACCGCGGCCAATGCCACCTTCACGATCGAGGGTGGAAGCAATGGTGGTCTCGGCGGAGAGGTTGACTTCTCCGGTAACGCGGAAGCGGGAAGCGCTCAATTCACGGTTGCCGGCGGCGGACTCGACCTGAACTTCTATGACCACTCGACCGCCGCTGATGCTACTTTTCTCATCGAGAAGGGTCAGGTGACCTTCCAGGGCTTTGACTTTAATCACACCAGACCGACCGCCGGCAACGGTTTATTTATCATCAACGGCGGCAGCGCTCGTAATGACTTCGGCGGGACTGTTTTATTTTACGGTGGCACCGGAGGCAACGCCACGTTAGTTGCCAACGCTGGGACAAACGGCGGCAGCGGTGGCCAGATCATCTTTTTCACGGAAGACGAGAGTGAAGCTCAGTTCCAGCTCTTCGGCAACGCGACGCTCATTGTAGGCGCAGACGTAACCGTCGGCTCAATTGAAGGGGACGGCGTGATTTCAGTTAACGTCGGCTCTAAACTCACCATTGGAAACAATGATCTTAGCACGACCTTTTCGGGGACAATTGAGGATTTTGCTTCCGGTTCGCTGGGGAAGATCGGCATCGGCACACTCACTTTGAGCGGCGCCAGCACCTATCCTGGTGGCACGACAGTTACTGAGGGAACGCTGCTTGTGACCAATCTTACCGGTTCTGCCACCGGCACTGGTGATGTGCAGGTGGACGGGGGAACTCTGGGTGGCGGGGGGACAGTTTCTGGCGCGATCACTGTTGGCACCGGTTCAGGGAGCGGCTCGGTGCTGGACCCCGCCGCGACGGACAGAAAAATTGTGACCCTGGTCTCGGAGAGCAGCCTGACCTTCGAGTCCGACGCGACCTATCGCTGCACGATCGACTTCAAGAACAGCAAATCTACCGCCGTCCGGGCCAATGGAGTGACGATAAACAACGCGGCGAAGATCGTGCTCAAGAATGTCCGCAACGGCACGCTCGCCCAGGGCAAGGTATTCAAGATCATCCGTAACACTTCCGCGAACCCAATCAGCGGCACCTTTAGCAACCTGGCCGATGGCGCGATCGTCAATGTGGGTGGAACTAACTTCCAGGCCGATTACCAAGGCGGCGATGGCAATGATCTTACTCTGACGATAGTGCCCTGATCAAAGAGTAGAAAAGCAACTCTCAAGCATGAAAACGCAAACGAACATGGCAATCAAAGCGCGTATTATCCGATGGACGTCGTATTTGCTCCTCCTCGGGGCTGGGCCAGCGATGGCTTTTTTCGGTGCCCAAGGACTGACAAAAGTTCCGCCAAGAACCCTGACCTTTGCCGAGCGCGTCTCATACCAACGAGCTATGGAAAAGGTTTACTGGCAGCACCGGATTTGGCCGCAAGAGAATCCGAACCCCAAACCAACAAACGTGCACGACAGCCTGGGCAATACGCTCGGCTCCGCTTCCGCGAGCGTGGGTATCCTTGTCGGAGACGTTCTCGGCGATGGTTCCGTGGGCAATCGCGACATCGACAATGTGCGGACCCATCTTGGGGAACAGGCCAATAGCTCGAACTTCCGCAACGACGTGACGGTGGACGGAAGAATCAATAATCAGGACCTGCAAACGGTGCGGTCGCACCGAGGCGAATCCCTCCCGTAACGAGGTCTCAAGATGCGATTATTTCTGCCCGACCAAACACCGGAACTCTCCGCTTTTTCGTTGCGCCTGAAAACAACAACGCAGGCACGGGAGCGACCGCTCGCCTTGCTCGACTAACCCTGCGTTGATCTTTTTGCTTGACGAGTGATAGTGAAATTGAAAGCCTGAGCCTGCCGGCGCGTGTTCCTCAGGCGCTCCTGACTTGCACCTGGCCTTCTCGCGTGGGTGAAAAGCTATGAAAACAAAGTCCGCCTCTCGATCTGCCTTCTTCAAGGCACGCTTCTTAATCGGTTTTGCTCTTTGCTCCGTTGGCCTTCTCCTATCTTTGGCTGGGTTCAGTCAATCTGTAACTGGAACACCGGCTGCGAAAGCGCCAGGGCAAACAGCTGGTACGTGGATCCCCACGGGCCGCATGGCTGATCGGCGATACTTCTATACGGCGACGCTCTTGGCTAACGGCCAGGTGCTCGTCGCTGGGGGACTTACCCTCCTCTATCTCAGGAGCGCGGAACTCTATGATCCAGCGATCGGGCTGTGGACGAAGACGGGCAGCATGGCTGATCGGCGAGGCTCCTTTACCGCGACGCTCCTGCCCAACGGCCAGGTGCTCGTCGCTGGAGGATATAATAACACCAACGGCACTCTCGCGAGCGCGGAACTCTACGATCCGGCGACCGGGCGGTGGACCGCGACGGGCAGCATGGGTGGAACGCGCGACGACCATACCGCGACGCTCCTGCCCAACGGCCAGGTGCTCGTCGCTGGGGGAATCAGTACCTCTATTCTCGCGAGCGCGGAACTCTATGATCCGGCGACCGGGCTGTGGAGCGCGACGGGCAGCATGGCTGCGGCCCGATTCCGCCATACCATGACGCTCCTGCCCAACGGTCAGGTGCTCGTCGCTGGAGGAACTGACAGCAGCGGCGCTCTTGCGAGCGCGGAACTCTACGATCCAGCGACCGGGCTGTGGACCGCAACGGGCAGCATGACCACCGTGCGAGAAATCCATACCGCGACGCTCCTGCCCAACGGCCAGGTGCTCGTCGCCGGAGGATTTAACGACAGCGACTTCCATCTCGCGAGCGCGGAACTCTATGATCCGGCGACCGGGCTGTGGAGCGCGACGGGCAGCATGGGTGAAACGCGCGACGGCCATACGGCGACGCTCCTGCCCAACGGCCAGGTGCTCGTCGCTGGAGGATTCAACGGCGTCTTTCTCGCGAGCGCGGAACTCTATGATCCGGCGACCGGGCTGTGGAGCGCGACGGGCAGCATGGCTACCGCGCGATACTTGCCTATCGCGACGCTCCTGCCCAACGGTCAGGTGCTCGTCGCTGGGGGACTTAACGTCGGTACTATTCTCACGAGCGCGGAACTCTATATAAGCGAGGGGGGTGGCGAACTCACGCTGGAGAGCGCCGCCTCGCGCAAGACTCACGGCACCAGGGGCGACTTTGAGATTGATCTGCCTCTTAGCGGCGAGGTCGGGATTGAATGCCGGAGCGGTCTGACCAGATACACAGTCGTGTTTACCTTCAATCAAGAGGTGACCGGCGCGGATAGCGCGGACAGTTCCTGTGGAACGGTTAGTAGCATCACGGTTGATCCCGCCAATGCGCACAACCTGCTGGTGAGCTTTAACGGGGCAACGTGCAACGCTCAGACTGTGACCGTCACCCTAACCAATGTGCACGACACTCTGGGTAACACCCTCGCCTCCGCCTCGGCGAGCATGGGCATTCTGATTGGAGATGTCATCGGCGACGGTAAAGTGCGTAATCAGGACATTGACAACGTTCGCAGTCTGCTTGGTCAACAGGCCAATAGCTCGAACTTCCGCAACGATGTGACTCTCGACGGCAGAATCAACAATCAGGACCTGCAAACGGTGCGTTCTTACAGAGGCACGAGCCTGCCTTAATAAATCGGGCAAAAGCCACTGTTCGGGTTCTACGAGAGTCCGGATCGACCAGGGAAAGCGACGCGCAAAGCACCGGAAGGCTGGGACAACGGCTTGAACGCAAGGCTTTAGTTCCTTGTCATCAGGAATCCGATTACGGAGAACGACAAAAGCCGCCATGACCGCGCGGCTCAGTCGCCGCAGGCCTGAGAGCTTGGGTTTCGCGGAAACTTTGAGGAGTGGCGGCGATTCTCGGAGACTTGATTCGGCTTGACATTTCACGCGGAAACCGGTCGAAATAGCGGCATGAAAGCACCCTGTTCTCACCTGCGACTCGGGCATTTCGTTGCGATTTCATTCATCTGTTTGCTGACTGGTCACATCGTTCAGGCTGGCAGCGCCACCTGGAATCTTGATCCGGTCGACAACGACTGGAATAACCCGGCCAACTGGACGCCGCAGACCGTGCCGAATGGTCCGACTGACGTCGCAAGGTTTTCCGCCTCGAGTAAGACCGATCTGGTATTGTCGGCCGCTGCCACCGAGGTGGCGCAGATCGTTTTCACACCCAGCGCCAGCAGCTTCACCATCACGGCGAGTCCTGCGGCCGCGCAAACCGATGTTACCCTGACGATCAGCGGAGTTGGAATCACCAACAATTCAGCGGTGACGCAGACTCTCACTGCCGGTCCGCCGGTGCTCTTTGACGTCGGCAGGATTCACTTTAGAAATTCCGCTACGGCCGGCGAGGGGACGGCGCTCAACGCGCTCTCCTCGGCTGATGAGGGTTCATTCCCGAGTAGCCAGGTCAATTTTTACGATACTTCCAGTGCCGGCCATGCCAGCATTTATGCCGAAGGCGCGACCGGCAACCTTGAGTCCTACGGAGCCGAGGTAAACTTCTACAATCAAGCGACGGCCGGGGACGCCAGCTGCAGCGTCACCGGCTCGTTCGGATCCGGCAGTTATGGCGCCGAGATTAACTTCTTTGACGATTCTAGTGCGGGGAACGCCAGTTTCACGGTTGATGGGCCTCTGGGTTGCTGTTTTGGAGGATCGGTTACCTTTTATGATAATTCGACAGGCGGAACCCCTCAATTCACCATCCTGGATGGCGGCGTTTTGAGCATCGGGGTGGACTCTGACGGAGTCACCGTCGCGTCGATTGCTGGGACCGGTGGGATCTATGGAACCGGCAACTTTAGTGTTGGTGCGGACAACCTAAGCAGCACTTTCAGTGGGACGATTAGTTTGTCTGGGTCTTTGATCAAGATCGGGTCGGGCACGTTGACACTGAAGGGAGTCGGCTACTTTTTCCGCGACACTTTGGTGACTGAGGGGACGCTGCTGGCCTCAAATACAACCGGTTCTGCAACCGGCACAGGAGCGGTGAAAGTGGAAGGCGGAACCTTGGGCGGCGGGGGGACGGTTTCTGGAGCGATAACGGTTGGGACCGGATCAGGTGTTGGCGGGATCCTGGACCCGGCCGCAACGGATAAAAAGATCGTGACCCTGGTCTCGGAGAGCAGCCTGACTTTCGAGTCCGACGCCATTTATCGCTGCACGATCGACTTCAAGAACAGCAAATCTACCGCCGTCAGAGCCGATGGAGTGACAATAAACAACGCGGCGCCGATCGTGCTTAAGAACGTCCGAAATGGCACCCTGGCGCAAGGCAAGGTTTTCAAGATCATCCGAAACACCAGTGCCAATCCGATCAGCGGCACTTTCAGCAACCTGGCCGATGGCGCGATTGTCAATGTCGGTGGCACCAACTTTCAGGCCGACTACGAGGGCGGCGATGGGAACGATCTTACTTTGACTGTAGTTCCATGACTGAATCCTCAACTGCAACGAATACACTATGAAAACCAAACTCGTCATCCTTCTTAGCCTTACTCTCGCGTTCGTGCTTGATGCTCAGGCAGGTAGCGCCACCTGGAATCTTGACCCAGTCGATAACAACTGGAATAACCCGGCCAACTGGACGCCGCAAACCGTGCCTAACGGGCCGTCCGATGTAGCGAGATTTGCTGGCTCGAGTATCACCGAGCTCAGATTTTCGGCCGTCATGACCGAGGTGGCGGAGATCGTATTTACTCCAGATGCCGGCAGCTTCAACATCGCTGCCGATTCCCAATTAGCCCAAACCGATGTTACCTTGACCATCAGCGGACGTGGTCTCACCAACAATTCCGCCGTGACGCAGAGTCTGACCTCCGGTCCCACGGTAATCGGTGACGGCGGGACGATCGAGTTTTTGAACGCGGCTACTGCCGGCGATGGGACCGCCCTGACCGCTTTGGGCTCGACGACGGACGGTGCGTTTGGTGGCAGCCACATCAACTTTTACGACACCTCCACCGCCGGCACTGCGACCATCGTTGCCGCCGGTGCCCTCGGCCGCGACGACGCAGGCGGAGGCGAGGTAGGCTTCTTCGACAACGCCACGGCGGAGAGTGCCAGCTTCACCGCCACTGGAGCGATCGCGGATGACGGCTCTGGCGGCGAAATCGTTTTCAGGGGCGATTCGACGGCGGCCAACGCCACCTTTACAATGGACAAGGGGACCAATGGTGGTTTCGGCGGTGAAGTTAACTTCTTTGATAACTCGACCGCGGCAGACGCTCAGTTCACGCTTTCCGGCGGCGGAATGACCTTTTATGACAATTCGACCGCGGCCGACGCTAGTTTTGTCATCGACGCAGGCCAGGTGACCTTCACCTCCTTCGATCGAGACAAACCGACCGCTGGCAACGGTGTTTTCATTATTAACGGCGGCATCTCTCCCAGCACGCCCGGCGGGTCTCTTGCATTTCTCGGGGGCACCGCAGGCAATGCCACCTTAATCGCCAACTCAGGGACAAACGGCGGGCGCGGGGCGAGCATCAACTTTTTTGCCGGTGATCAAAGTGATGCTCGGGTCGAGCTTTTCGGCAACGCCACCCTCACGATGTTTCTCGGTACAGGAGCCGTAACTGTCGGCTCGATTGAAGGGGACGGTTTGATCGTACTCGAGGAAAAATTTATCGTCGGCAGCAATGGTCTTAGCACGACCTTTTCCGGGACGATTGAGGATTTCGGTTCCAGTTCGCTGGAAAAGATCGGCGATGGCACACTTACTTTAAGCGGAGCGAGTACTTATGCGGACGGAACAACCATCAGTCAGGGAACGCTCCTGGTAACGAATACAACCGGTTCCGGGACGGGCACAGGACCCGTGCAAGTGAGCGGCGGAACCCTGGGGGGCGGCGGGACGGTTGCCGGACCAATCACCGTTGGGACAGGAACAAGCAGCGGCTCGGTCCTGGACCCGGCCGCAACGGATAAGAAGATTGTTACTCTGGTCTCGGAGAGCAGCCTGACTTTCGAGTCCGACGCCACCTATCGCTGCACGATCGACTTCAAGAACAGCAAATCTACCGCCGTCCGGGCCAATGGAGTGACGATAACCAACGCTGCCACGATCGTCCTGAAAAAGACGCGCAATGGCACGCTGGCACAGGGAAAGGTTTTCAAGATTATCCGGAACACCAGTGCCAATCCGATCAGCGGCACTTTCAGCAACCTGGCCGACGGCGCGATTGTCAATGTCGGTGGCACCAACTTTCAGGCCGACTACGAGGGCGGCGATGGGAACGATCTTACTTTGACTGTAGTTCCATGACTGAATCCTCAACTGCAACGAATACACTATGAAAACCAAACTCCTAATTCTTCTTAGCCTTACGTTCACCTTCGCGTTCGATGCTCGGGCTGGAAGCGCGACTTGGAACTTGAATCCAGTCGATAATAACTGGAATAACCCAGCCAACTGGACCCCGAACACGGTTCCAAACGGGCCGAATGACGTCGCGACATTTGGCCACTCTAATGTTACCGCTGCTTTTATTTCAGCTGGGGTCGAGGTAAACGCCATTACTTTTGACCCAGGTGCAAGCGCTTTCACCGTTACCGTGCGCAATAGGTTGACATTAACTGTCAGCGGCACGGGAATAGTCAATAAGTCCGGAATAATGCAAAACTTCATCACTGCCGGTGTTGTTGGTGGAGGCGGAACATTGATCCAGTTTACGGGGAACGCTACGGCCGGAGACTTGGTTATGTTTACTAATGAAGGGAACAGTTTTGGTAGCGGGAACTGCGAGACAAATTTCTTCGACGATTCGACGGCGGGGACGGCCACATTTGTCAATGAGAGCTTTTTCGGCTCTAACATTGTTGAAAGTGGCCGGACGCAATTCTTTGACCGGTCAGGTGCCGGTGAGGGCACCTTTATCAATCTTGGCTCAGATATCGGCAATGATGGAGGGGCGACGATATTTATGGGCGAGTCAACCGCGGCCGCAGGCACCTTCATTGTCAACGGCGTTGAGGGAGGGACTACTGGGACCATGTCGTTTCTGAACAGCTCGAATGCCGGCAACGGAAACTTTACCCTCGATCCTGGCTTTCTTGACTTTTCCGACACCGCGAGTGCCGCCAATGGTACTTTCACACTTACCGGCGGCCAACTCTACTTTTTGTCCGCGTCGACGATCGGCAATGCCACCCTCATCGCCAACGGCCCGGTTGAGAGCGCAATCTTCCTTTTGGTGGCTGGGACGGAAGGCACGGCGCGGATCGAGCTTTTCGATACCGGAACGCTCATTACACAACGTGATCTACCCGGGGTGGGGATCGGCTCTCTCGAAGGCGATGGCTCTGTTGATCTCGGTCGCCACAACCCTCTCATCGTGGGTAGCAATAACCTGAGCACGACTTTTTCGGGAACAATTTTCGACAACGGCCTGCTTGAAAAAGTTGGCACGGGCACACTTACCTTAAGCGGAGCGAATACCTACACTGGCACCACGACAGTCAGTCAGGGGACATTGCTCGCGGCCAATCTGACTGGTTCTGCCACCGGCACAGGACCAGTGGCGGTGAATGCGGGAACTTTGGGCGGGAATGGGATCATTACTGGTACGGTGACAATTGGAACAGGAAGCGGGCCCGGAGCAGTTCTCGCTCCTGCAGCCGAAACAACCAAGAAACTGACACTCACGATTCAGCGTGCACTTACCTTAAAATCCGACGCGACCTACGTCTACACCTTCCGGGCCAAGAGCAACAAGGCACGCACTGATTTGGTGATTGCCGGTGGAGTGACGATCAACCGCGCAACAATTGATCTTGAAGGCATTATCGCGGGTCAAGTCGACCTTGGCTTAATCCTCACCGTCATCCGCAACACCTCCGCCAACCCGATCAGCGGCACTTTCAGCAACCTGGCCGACGGCGCGATCGTCAATGTGGGTGGCACCCACTTCCAGGCCGACTATGAAGGCGGCGATGGCAATGACCTGACTCTGACGGTTGTCCCATAGTTGCGGGCGAGTGGCAGATGGCGCACTTGGATTAGGCTTGACTTTTCGCGCGCCGGAGAGTCGGATGGCGGCATGAAAACATGCTGGTTTCGCCCGGGACACGGGCTATTGATTGCGATCTCGCTCATCTGCTTACTCGCTGGTCGCCTCGCCCAGGCTGGGAGCGCCACTTGGAAGGCTGATCCGATCAGCAATGACTGGAACACGGCGGCGAACTGGACGCCGGAAAGCGTGCCTAACGGCCCCTCCGACTTGGCTAGGTTCGCTGGTTCCGGTGTTACCAATGTCAAGTTTTCCTCGGTCATGATCGAGGTGGCGGAGATCGTCTTTACTCCGGCCGCCGGCAGCTTCAACCTCACGGCCGATTCCGACTTAGCCCACACCAGTGTTACGCTGACCATCAGCGGACATGGCATCACCAACAATTCCGCAGTGACGCAGAATCTGACCGCCAATCCCAACGGCGCGAATTTTGGGCTCGGGACGATCGAGTTTCGGAACGCGGCTACTGCCGGCGGCGGAACCCTCCTCACCGCTCTGGGGTCCTCTCGGGAAGGGGGCTTCAGCGGCAGCGAGATCAACTTTTACGACACCTCCACTGCCGCCACCGCCAGCTTCGTCGCCGAGGGTGCGACCGGCAGCCTCGACGCATAGGGAGGCGAGATAAACTTCTTCGATAATGCCACTGCGGCAGAGGCCAGCTTCACCGCCACCGGATCAGAAGAAGGTTATGGCGGCGAGGTGAATTTCCTCGACTCTTCAACTGCGCATCACGGTATCTTTACGACTGAGGGCGCAAGTAATAGTAGTTTTTTCGGCGGCGAAGTTAACTTCGGTGATAATGCGACCGCGGAACCGCTCAATTCACGGTTGCCGGCGGCGGACTCGACATGACCTTCTATGACAACTCGACCGCCGCTGACGCTACTTTTCTCATCGAGAAGGGTCAGGTGACCTTTCAGGGCTTTGACTTTAATCACACCAAGCCGACCGCCGGCAACGCCCTATTTATCATCAACGGCGGCAGCACTCGTGGCGACTTCGGTGGGACTGTCGCATCTTTCGGCGGGACTGCCGGTAATGCCACGTTGATTGCCAACTCTGGGACAAACGGCGGCAGCGGTGGAACCGTCTGGTTCGCTGATGACGACGAGAGTGAGGCTCGGATCGAGCTTTTTGGTAACGCGATGCTCAGTGTCTATTCTGAGGACGGAGACATTGGCGTCGGCTCAGTTGAAGGGGACGGCGTGATCGTGCTTAACACAAACACAGAGCTTATCATCGGCAACAATGACCTCAGCACGGCCTTTTCGGGGACGATTGAGGAGTTTTAATTCCGGTTCGCTGGGGAAGATCGGGACCGGCACACTCACTTTAAGCGGCGCCAGCACTTATGGTGGCGGCACGACAGTTACTGAGGGAACGCGGCTCGTGACCAATCTTACCGGTTCGGCCACCGGCACCGGACCCGTGCAAGTGAGCGGCGGAACAATCGGCGGCGGCGGGACGGTTTCTGGCTCGCTAACTATTGGCACCGGTTCAGGGATCGGCTCGGTGCTGGACCCGGCCGCGACGGACAGAAAAATTGTGACCCTGGTCTCGGAGAGCAGCCTGAGCCTGCTCTCCGACGCCACCTATCGTTGCACGATTGACTTCAAGAACAGTAAATCTACCGCGGTCAGAGCCAATGGTGTAGGCGGCTTGGGCAAGATCACTTTCTTGGGCAACGCCATGGTTGGTTCTTTGATCACGATCACAAATCAAGGCGGCGCCCCGAACAATACGGGCGTCACGTCGACGACCTTTACTGACAACGCGAGCGCGGGGGCGGCCACGATCGTCAATGGAGGGGCGACCAATGGCAGCCACGGGGAACCGGGAATAACCTATTTTATGGGCAACGCGAGTGCCGCTACGAGCACACTCATCTGTCAAAGCGGTTTCGGGGGAGGACACTTTGGCGCTTTTGGCGGCAGCGTCCGGTTCGAAGACAGCTCGACCGCAGCCAATGCCATCTTTCAACTGGAAGGCGGAACCGTGGCGGACGCCACCGGCGGTTATTGCGCATTCTATGACACCTCCACGGCAGGCGACAGTGTGTTCACAGTAGAGGGTAGTGACGTCGCAGGCAGTGGATCGCTCCAGTTCTACGATTCTTCCTCGGCCGGCAATGCGACGCTTATCGTCAACGGCGGCCTCTACTTTTACGGCGATAGCACCGGCGGCACAGCCCGTGTCGAGCTTTTCGGGAGCGGTACAATGAACGCTTTTTTTAGTCGCAGCACACCTGTAACCATCGGCTCGCTCGAGGGCGACGGCGTCGCCATGCTTGGATACGAAACTCTGATTGTCGGCAGTAATTCGTTGAGCACAACTTTCAGCGGCCTGATCGAGGACAGCGAGTTCTATTCCGGTGGCGCCCTGGTTAAGATCGGCACTGGGACGCTCACCTTGTCTGGCGCGAATACCTACACCGGCGGCACTACCGTCGACCAGGGCACGCTGCTCATAAACAACCAAAGCGGCTCCGGCACAGGTAGTGGCAGCGTGCAGCTGACTGGCGGAACTCTCGGCGGAAGCGGGATAATCAGCGGCGAAGTGGCAGTGGGAACGGGATCAGGCACGGGTTCCTTCCTTGCCCCTGCCGCCGGGACAGCCGTTCAAACCAGACTGACAATCGAGAGCGCAGTCACGCTGAACTCGGATGCAACCTACACCTACACGTTCAAGGCGAATGCAAAGCACGCACGCACCGACCTCCTGATTGCGAACGGAGTCACGATCAACGGCGCCACGCTTGCGATCAATGCAACCACCCAAGGCCGCATGAAACGTGGTTTGGTCTTGAATGTGATCAGCAACACGAGCGCCAGTCCGATCAGTGGCACATTTACCAACCTGCTCGACGGCGGGATCGTGAATGTGAACGGCAACAATCTCCAGGCCGACTATCAAGGCGGCGATGGGAATGATCTCACGCTCACGGTTGTGCCGTAAGGCTGGAACCGGGGTCTAGGCGGATAGGACAAATCTTGTGCCGGCACGCTATCCGCAGTCCCAGATAGCGCGAATTTCCGGCATGCGGATTTGGGCGGGCTCCGAGCGCCGCGGCTGCTTTCTTGCTTCGGCAACCGGTTGGTGCCACGATTGGCCCACCGATTCACGGTTTAACGAGTCACGCTTCAACTTTTAGCATTTCTACATGTGCGGCATTGTCGGATACGTCGGTAAAGCCGAAGCAGCGCCCATCCTTCTCGATGGGTTGCGCCGGCTCGAATACCGCGGCTATGACTCGGCCGGGATCGCGATCGTCAACGGCGATCACGTCCAGACCCGCAAGTGCGCCGGTCGAATCTCGGGCCTGCTCAAGCTGGTCGCGGACGATCCGACCAGCGGCACCTATGGAATCAGCCACACTCGCTGGGCAACCCATGGCAAACCGACCGACCAGAACGCCCATCCCCATTTCGACGAAAGCGGCAAGCTCGCCCTCGTTCACAACGGCGTGATCGAAAATTACCAGGAGATTAAGGACGCCCTCCTCCGCGAAGGCGAACATCATTTTACCTCCGAGACCGACACCGAGGTGCTGGCGCATTTGGTTGGCAAAATTTATGATCAATCGGCCGTTGGCATAGCCGACCCCGGCCGGCACAAGGCATTGCTCGTAGAAGCGCTTCGCAGCGCCTTGCAACAGGTCATTGGCACTTATGGCATCGCGATGGTCCACGCCGATGTGCCCGATTTCATCGTCGGCGCACGGCGCGGCAGTCCGCTCGTGCTCGGGGTGGGGAAGGATGAAAATTTTCTCGCCAGTGACGTGAGTGCGATCGTCGCCTACACCCGCGACGCCGTTTACCTCAATGACTTCGATCTGGTCGCGGTCGAGCGCGACAAATTCGAGATCAGCTCGCTCGCGGGCGAGCGCGGAGACCGCGCGATCAGCAAGGTCGAATTCACCGCCGAAGACATCAAGAAGGGCGAATACCCGCACTACATGCTGAAGGAGATTTTCGAGCAGCCCGGCTCGGTGCGGGACGCGATGCGTGGCCGGCTCAATCTCGACGAGTCCACGGCAAAGTTAGGCGGCCTGAACATGACTCCGGCCCAGTTGCGCGAGGTTGGGCGGATTGTTCTCACCGGTTGCGGGACGGCGCTGCATGCCGGGATGGTCGGCGAGTATCTGATCGAGGAACTGGCCGGGATCCCGACCGAAGTGGAATACGCGAGTGAGTTTCGCCATCGGAACACGCCAATGGCGAACGACACCCTGGTTTTCGCCATCAGCCAGAGTGGCGAAACCGCCGACACCCTGGGTGCGTTGCGGGAGAGTCAGCGCAAGGGTTTTCGCACCCTCGGGATCTGCAACAACGTTGCGAGCACGATCGCGCGGGAGAGTGACGGCGGGGTTTACATGCACGCGGGGCCGGAGATCGGAGTGGCGGCGACCAAGTCGTTCACTTCCCAGGTAGTGATCCTGACCCTGATCGGTCTGTTGTTAGGCCGGATGCGCCATCTCTCGAGCGCCGAAGGCTCGCGCATGATCGAGGCGCTGCAATCGTTGCCCGAGAAAATCGAGCAGCTCCTGAAACAAAGCGACCAAATTAAAAGTGTGGCGCAGAAGTACGCCGGGGCGGCCGGCGTCCTTTTCTTCGGCCGGCAGCTTAATTTCCCGATCGCGCTCGAAGCGGCCCTGAAGGTAAAGGAAATCACCTATCTTTTCTCCGAAGGCCATCCCAGCGCGGAGCTCAAGCACGGAATCATTGCCCTCGTTAGGCCGGAGCTGCCTTCGGTTTTCATCGCGCCGGACGATGCCCTCTTTTCCAAAAACCTGAATAACATCGAGCAGGTGCGAGCACGCAAAGGACCGGTCATTGCCGTCACGACCGAAAGCGGCGCGGGCAAACTGAAGGAAATCGCGGCGGATATTATCACGGTTCCCGACGCGGAAGATGTGGCGATGCCAGTGCTCACGGTCATTCCGCTTCAGCTTTTCGCCTACCACCTCGCGGTCGCGCTCGGCCGCGACGTGGATAAACCGCGCAATTTGGCGAAGAGCGTCACGGTCGAATAGGACCGCGGGATTGATTTCTGGATCGTTAGGCGCTAACCGCGTTTTCCGGCAATCAAGCGGTAGATAAGAAGGAGGAGCATCGCCCCGATGATGGAGGCAATGTAACCGACCGGCTGCCCCGGTTCATACCAGCCGACGAGACGGCCGAGATAACCGGCAACCAGGGCGCCTGCGATACCGAGAAGGATGGTGATGATGCAACCACCCGGATCCTTGCCCGGCATGAGCAGTTTGGCGATCGCGCCTACGATCAAGCCCGTAATTAACGTTCCAATTAGGCCCCAGAAAGTCATGGACGAAGGCTACCGTCGAATGGTCGCCAAAAGCAACCTCTTTTCTTGCTACAACTCCACCACCTGTGCGCCGTGGATGTCCTCGCTCGCCGCGATCTCGGCGAGCAGTTCGTCATCGGGTGTGCTGTCCAGGTTAAGCACGGTGAGGGCGCGGCCCCCGGCCTGGTTCCGGCTCAACGACATGGTGGCGATGTTTACGCCGTGCGCGCCTAACAATGTCCCGATCCGGCCAACCATCCCGGGGCGATCGGTGTTTTCCAGGAGCAGCACCACTCCATGTGGACGTGCCTCCACCGGGCGCTGATTGATGCTCACAATCCGTGGGGTCGCGCCGAAAAATGCCCCCGCGACCGAGAGCGTTTTACCTTCCCCTTGCGCGCTCAGCTCGACCAGATCGGTGTAATCGCCCGGCGCGCTCAGGCGCGACTCGGTGACGTTCAGGCCTAACGACTCGGCGAAAGCGGGCGCGTTCACTTGGTTGACTTCGTCGCCGCCGGCGAGCTGGAGGAAACCTTTCAGGATCGAACGGGTGATGGCGGTGGTATCGACCTCGTTCACTTTTCCGCTGTAGTTGATGTGGAGCGAGTCAACCCGTTTCGGGGTGATCTGGGAAAGGAAACGACCGAGTTTTTCTCCAAAACGCAGATGCGGCCCGACGATCGCGAGCGTCCTCGCGTCGAGGCTCGGCATGTTGATCGCATTGCGAATTGTCCCTTCGAGGAGCGCGGCCCGGATCCCCTGGGCGATTTCGATTCCCACGCTCTCCTGCGCTTCCACGGTCGACGCGCCGAGGTGCGGCGTCAGAATCAGATTTGGAATTCCGCGCAGCGGGGAGTCGTTCGGCAACGGTTCTTTTTCGAAAACATCGAGCGCCGCGGCAGCGACCTGGCCCTTGCCTAACGACTCAATGAGCGCCTCTTCGTCGATCAAGCCGCCGCGGGCGCAGTTGATCAGGCGCACGCCACGCTTGGTTTTGGCAAGACGGGCGGTGTTAAGGAGGCGATGCGTTTCCGGCGTGAGCGGAGTGTGGAGGGTGATGAAATCGGCCAGCGGCAAAAGCTCATCCAGCTCCTCGAATAGCTCGACCTGAAGGGAGCGCGCCCGGGCGGAGGAAAGATACGGATCGTAAGCGACCACCCGCATTCCGAAGGCGATGGCGCGCCGGCTCAGCTCCGAGCCGATCCGCCCCATGCCGATGATCGCTAAGGTTTTGTTGTAAAGCTCGGTGCCGTGGAATTGTTTCCGTTCCCACTTGCCTGTCTGGAGACTGGCGTGGGCCTGCGGGATTTTGCGTGCGACCGAGAGCAAAAGGGAAAATGCATGTTCCGCGGTCGAAATCGTATTTCCGCCCGGGGTATTCATCACGATAACCCCGCGGCGGGTCGCGGCTTCGATATCGACATTATCGACACCCACACCCGCACGACCCACTACCCGGAGCCGTTTCGCCGCCTGCAAGAGGGAGGCGGTCACTTTGGTCTCGCTGCGCACGACGAGAGCGCTGAAATCGGGAATGAGCGTCAAGAGTTCGGCTTCGCTCAACCCGGTGCGCACGACGACCTCGAGTTCGCCGCCAGCAGCGAGTTCATCAATGCCGCGTTGTGCGACCGGATCGGCGACCATGACTTTCATGCGGACCTTTTTCACGTTTGCGCGATCGAGGGAACGACGGCTGTGTCGTCCAAGGTTCATAAAGTTCTTGCCTAACCAAAGATCACCAGCCGGATCGATTCCGGAAGATGCTGCGTGATCTGGGTAACGACGCTGCCCCGCATCAGGTCGGCTAGCGTGCGGCGTTGTGAGGCGCCAAGGATGATGGAGTCCACGCCCAGAGTTGCCGCCAGATCGAGAATGGTCGCGGCGGCGTCTTCGCTCACGGCAAAAATCGGCTGCACACATACCCCCCGCGCTTTGCCTTCCCGCAGCATCAGGCTCATGATCGCGTTAGCCTGCGGATCGTCCCTCCATTTGGCGCGGCCGGGCTGGGCCGGAGCGGTGGAAAAATAAACCGCAATCTCTTTCACATAGACGACGCAAAGGACCGCCTTGCGCAACTGCGCTTCCTCGAGGGCGAAGTTGAGAACCGGATTGATCCCCCGCGCCGCGACCATTATTTTTTGCCCTTCCTCGAGCCGCGGTTTCATCGTATCGGGCAAGTCGGGCGCGACCATGGCGGCGACTTCCCTGGTCATGGTGACGGTTTTGAGCCCGGAGATCTTGTGCGAATAGGCGCGCAAGGCGAGTCCGATCCCGAGCACACACATCGCGAAGAAGAGCGCGTCCGGTTTCGTTTTGGCAATCGTCAGCTCGACCGCGGCAAGGATGAAAAAAGTCAGGCCCATGAGCAGGCGCTGCCACCAGCGAAGACCGAGCCTTTTGTTGAAAGTGCACGAGCCGAGATTGACCGCGATTGCGCCCACGACGCCGATTGCGTAAAGGCCGGCGAGGGCCTCGAAATTACGAGTGACAGCAAGGACCACGATCGGGATGACGGTCGCAACCGCGAGGGGATATTTCGGCACCCCATGGCGGTTCAGCCGGGCGAGGCGCCTGGGCATTTCGCCGTCCTGCGCCATCATGTAAATGACGCCAATGAGCGCAACGACCGCGGTATTGACGGCGCTGAAAAGGAGGAGGCCAAAAACGATCCCAATGACCAATCCAAAGGCTTCGCCGAACCATTGGGCAACGGCGAGCGAGCCGTAATGCTCGCCGAGGAACCGCAGCATGTCCTCGGAGTGCTGACGCAGCTCCGGCGTAAACATTCGCGGGAGCGAAAGCATCGCCCACCCCAGCAAAGCAGTGCCGCAGACGACCTCGATCGCCACCGGGATGATCGCTCTGGCGGCCGTCCGCCTAACCTTCGGGTTGTCCGGAGTCGAGCCGGGATCAAGTTTCATCACCCCGGTGATGTTGGCCACGGCTTCGACGCCGCTCAGAGCGAGAATGACCCCGACAAATTGCGTCCAGAGAATCGTCAAGTTCTCATGCCGCCGTTCAAGATGTTCGGTCGTGAGATGACCGCTCGCGAGCAGGATAATGGTGATCACCGTCAGGACCGCGGGGATGGCAAGATAAATGGAAACGCTTCCGCTGTGTTTCGGTCCGAAATAATTGATCGCGCCCACTACGAGGACGAGCCCCATGGTTGCGAATCGGGCAGAGGCCGGCGAAACGCCAAAATAACTCACCGCCGCCCAGCCACTGAGCGCGGCGGTGACGATGAAATTCGCCACCAGCAAAAGCGCCCCAGTCGAAGCGAGGAAGCGGCTCTGTTCCCGCGCCGCCGAATAAACCCCTCCGCCATCGGGAAAATGGGCGCAGACGATGATGTAATTGAACCCGACGACCGCGGTGAGCACGCAGACCGCCAGGATAAGGGGAAAGGAAGAAAACCCCGCCGCCATGAAGGCAAGGCCGATGACGTAGGCCTTGCTCGTGCCCCAGTCTCCATAAAGCAGAGCGGCGGCGCGTTTCCAATCGACGTTGCGGGGGCGATGGACGCCGGGCGCTTCAACAATAGGTGCAGCCATGCCGGGTGCGACTGGGATTACTCGACGCGATTCTGCTCGGGCCAGTGGTTGCTTCCCAACGATGCGGAGTGCGGCCGTTTGCGGGCATCGCGATAGTCAACCATCAGATCAAAGCAGCGTCACGCCCGATTCTGAGCTTTAACCGGGAGACGCCAAACCGGTCACGGATGCGAGGGTCGTTTGACGAGAAAAATCGTGATCGATTCCGCCTTGTGGTTCGTCCCCTTGGCAACTACGCGGACGAGGAGGCGATTCTCTCGCACCACATCCCAGGCCACGACCTTGTCATTATGGATTGGCGCCTTTTCGACTTCTCCGATCTGGGCGAATGGAATCTCCTGCCCAGGACGGAGGCTGCCGAGTAGATAGGTCACACGTTCGCTGGCGTCCGCCTTCACGAAGACAGAGCTGAAGTTACTCTTATCCAGCTTCCAGAGGAGCTTTTGTTCACCCTCCTCCTCTTTCTCCGCCTCTTTTTCAGGCCGGCCATGGGGAGGGGCGAGGGGATCAAACTTCGCCCGCGCCTGCTCGAGCGATGAATCGATTCCGACGCCGAGGATGTCGGTTTGCACCTTGACCGACTTTGCCGCCGCGAGACGCTCTGCAAACGATTTCTCCCCGGCCGGCGCGAGCGCGGCGAAAGCCACCACGGCTGCCGGGACGAGGTTGAGGAGCGCCCAGCGTCTCACCAGCAACGGCAATTAGGGCACGACAAATTCCGTTCCTCCCCGGGTGTAATCCTCGAGGGTCAGGGAATCGACCAGATAGCTCCAGCCGCGCAGGCCGCAAAAGACCGACCTCCTCGCGATCTGGGTATGTCCCGCCGCGCTCAAGATGGCGTTCAACTTATCCGCGGAAACGGTGACCGTAATCGTCGCGTTAGCCTGATCAATGGTGCCGCCGTCCGCCTCACCAACGATGGTGTCGGTCGTTCGGCCATTAAATTCACGCACAGTTGTTCCATATTGATAGCTCGGCACACCGCTTGCATCGGTGCTTGCCTGAATGAAGAACTCGTCGCCGTCATCCGAGAGACCCTTTGAATAAGAGTTACCACTAATATTGACCAGGCCGGTCTCCGGCGCGTTGACCGTGAAATACATCCGCCAGGTACCGTCCGGTGGGATTTGACTCAGATCGGACACTTTCATGGTTGCACTGATCGTGATCGCCCTTCTCACCCTCGTCGCGACATACTTGATCGTAATTATATCGACCGCACTCGGCTCGGGGGTGACCGCGAGCAGCCCGCTATCCTGGTCCCAGGCAAAGTCAGTCACTTGCTCGCCCGCCGCCCCGGGTTGCATCGGCTGCGGAGTGATACCACCATCGGGTGGCGGCGTGGCTCCGGGAATGGCAAACGGCTGGGCCGGGAGGCCTGAGCCCTCTCTCACCCTCGGCAGGTTGCCGCCTTTGATCGAAGGTCCGGAGACCTGGCGCGCCACGTAGGTGTGCCCATTAAAATCATTGTGGTCGTCGGTGTAGCCGATGACCGCGGCTCCCTGTGGATCGAAGTTTACCTGGAAATAGTCGATTAGGTTGCGATTTGGCGACTCTCCGGTGAGCGAGAGACCTTTGAGCGAAATATTCGAGGCATGAATCGAATGATCACTCGCCTGGGCGATGCGGAAGGTAGGTTGGAGGTCGTTGGCATTGAAGCTTTGCGCAAAGTACACTCGCCAGCGGGCGTCGTCATTGTTGCCCGGGTTATCGGTCGCATACCAGGCAACCCCGACTGAGCCCGGCGTGGGTCCGGCGGCAACCCAGGGCATGAGATTGACCCGCGTCGATTGGTCGGCCGGGTTATTTACCTGCACGGGGTCTGTCCAGGTCGTTCCCTGATCGAGTGAGCTGAGAAGGAAGATATTGGTTCCGTCGGAGTAACAGAGATACACCGTGTTGGGAGCGCTTCCGTCAGGGTGATCGTTGGCCACACGCATCGCCACGAAGATATTTGCCGGATCGACGGTCATGGGAATGGGTTGTGAAAGCGTGTAACTAAGCGGCGGAGCGCCGGGGATGGTGGGAACGCCAACTGCAATTTGGCCGTCGTTGCCGCTGATATAAACCGTGCCACTCACCTGGTCGACGTCGAGCGCTCCAGTTTGCGACATCGTCCCCACCAAGGTCGCCGGACCATAGGTAAGCCCTCCATCGATAGATTGCTGAACGAAGACAATTCCGGCGCCAAAGTTCCGATACTCGAGATAAACTGTGTTCGGGCCGAAGAAACCCATCCATTGCCGATCGTTTACCGGTACCCCTCCGGCAAAGTTTCCAACGGGATTAAACTGAAAAGTCCCGCCGTGATCCAGAGAGCGACCCACAGTTACATTGGCTGCAGTGAGACTAGAATAGGCCAGAGCAGGCTCGCCGGTGCCGCCTATGCCGGTATAAGGGCCATATCCCGCGGCCAAGTCGATATCGCCGCCGCCCAACGCCCCCGCCGATAACTCATTCTGGCCGCTCGCCGAACTGGGTGAATCGGGTTGGCCGCGATAAATTGGAACCCGCATTTTGGGATCGAACATTGGGTTGGGAAGGCCCGCCACCTTTGGACGCAAATCGAAATACCAGAGATCCACCCCCGCGGGCACACCGCGAATCCCGCAGACATAATAGTTCCCATCCAGATCAACCCGGCTGCTCGGCTCGCCATCGGATGACGCGGTCTGGGCCTTGACCGGCGAGTTAGGTGCGAAAGTCATTCCACCGCTGAGATAGGTTGCGGTTCGAGTCGTTTGCGCATCGCTCACCGTGGCCGTGCCATGCGGCTGATCGGCTCCGGGCGTGTTCGCGAAATAAACCGCAATCACGTTGTAATCACCCGTGCCCCAAATGTTGGGGTCAAAGGCAGTGCTTTCGCTCGTCCCTGGAACGCCGCCACCCGAGCTTTGGACAAAGTCACCATCGGAGCCATCGGGATTTCGCTGGTGTATGTAGAGATCGTAGTCATTCGACCCCGAAGTCCACTCGATTTTCACCGCGATGACCTTGCCGGTGTAGGTCCCCGGGGCGACGTGGAGAACGAAGGTATCGCGATTTATTCCCTCGATCGCTGTAGTCTCGTCCGTGCCTCCAGTGCCGATCGCCGTGCCGTCCCAGCTCACGCTGGTCGTGTTAATCGGGTCGACCGTGCCCTCTGTCGGGTTGGCAGCGCGCAGGAGTGACGGGAGGAGAAGGGTTGGGGTTGCAATCGCGAAAAGGGTGATAACGACTCGCGGCGCCGAAAACAACTGATGGGATCGCATGAGTGACTTCCTTTCTTTCATTCTGAAATGGTGATGATTGCGATTCGTCCGGGGCGGACTGTTTGGTTCTCTCTTTCCCGGACTCGAAAAGTCCAGCGACGGAAGGAGATACGAATTTCTTACGAAAATATAAGCTCGAGCGCGCAGCGCAGAACCAGTTGGCCGATTTTGCACGGGCGGAGGACGGAATCGCCATGGTTATGCTCGTTAGTCTAAGACCTGACTTGTGTGCCGTCCTTGTTCGTTAGGCAAACCGAATCGCCTGATTTTGTTCCGGCAAATCCGCCCCCCAGTTCTCCAAAGGAGGGCCCTCCAGTCAGCCCGCAGTCTCCAGCGGTAACTGCATTGGTTTGCCGACCGGGAGGCGAATCGTGAAATCGGCGCCGCCGATGGTGCGGTTCCGTGCCCTAATCGTGCCGCCGTGCACTTCTACCAGTTGTTTTGCGATCGCCAGCCCCAGGCCCAGCCCGCCCGCCGGTTTGCCGGCGCCGCGGTAGAATTTTTCAAACACTTTGGTCTCTTCGCCCGGAGCCAGGCCCGGGCCACGGTCGGTCACGATGAAAAGGAGGTCGGCTCCTTCCGCTCGCGCCGTGGCTTCAATCGGCGTGCCGGGCGGGCTGTAGAGAGCGGCGTTCGCGAGCAGTGCTGCGAGCGCCTGCTGGATGAGGCGCCCATCCACGGAGATGGGAGGAAGATTTTCTTCGATGTCGATGTCCACCTCCCGGTCGAGACTGGAGCCGCGCACCGCTTCGCGCACCAATTCTCCCGGGTCGCACCATTCCCGGGCGGGCTGAAGGAGACCGGATTCAAGCCGGGTGGCGTCGAGCAGGTTGCTCACGGTTTTCGTCAGGCGTTGCGCTGCCTGTTGCAATTCGGTGCAATCGGGTTGCGGTTGTTGCAAAGTAGCGGACATAACCGCCAGAGGTGTTTTTAATTCATGCGAGACGAGATCGAAGAGCGTTTTCTGGAGCTTCTGCGATTGGGTTGCGAGTTGGGCTTCGCGGCTCTCCTGGAGGGCGCGTTCCTTATGAAGGTAGAGCGCAAGTTGAGCGGCAAAAGCGTCAAGTAACTGGCGCTGTTCAAGCGAAGGCGCGTGCGGCAAATAGACTGCGATCACTCCTTCCGCCCGGCTACCCGCGAGCAATGGCAAATGAAGCGCAGGTGATTCCGGCAAAGTATCGGTCGAGAGCCCGGCCGCCTGTTTCCTCTGAAAAGCCCAGGCTGCAACACTCTCGTCCTTGATCGTAACGGCGAACGACCCGGCTGGATGCGGGGTGAGTCCGCTCTCGGAGCGCAGAAGGATCGCGGACTCGGCACGAAATGTTTCCTCGATCAGCCTAACGAGCGAAGCCAGTGCTTCACTCAGATCACGACTCGAGGCCAGCGCCTGGGTCAGTCGATAGAGTGCCGTCGCGCGCGCTTCGCGCCGCCGTTCCACCTCTTCGCGCTCGTGCAACTGCGCTGCCAGATGTCCGATCACGAGCGCGACGACGAAATAAATGCCGAACATCATGAAATCCGGCAGTTGGCTGATGTAGAAGGTGAATCGCGGTGGAATGAAGAGGAAATTCCAGAGCAGTGCGCTAAGTCCAGCGAGAAACAACGTGGGCCCGCGATGCAGGCGCAACCCGGCCACTGTCACCGCGAGGAGATAGAGCAGCGCCACCGCCCAGTAACCGGTAAGTCGGAAAACCGCGAGCGAGAGCGCCGTGATCGCGGCCGCGATGAGAACGGCGACGCCGTATTCATTCCAGCGCAGATCGGAAATGTTCCTTCCCGAGCGCGGCAACAAATTTTCATCCGAACGGATCATGTGAATGTCAATCTCGCCGCTGTGTCTGATGAGCCAGTCCACCGGCGAGGCTTGGCGAAAGAGCCAGCGCCTCTTCATTGGTTTGCCGAGCACGAACTGGGTCACGTTGTGCTGCTGGGCAAGGCGAAGGAGCGCTTCCCCTACGTGTGTGCCCGGGGTGGTAATGACTTCCGCGCCAAGGCTCCGGGCCAGGGTAAGATCGCGATTGAGCTGCCCCTGCTGTTTTTCGCCTAACGGCCGGCCAGTATCGATGTTCGCCACAATCCACGACGCCTCCATCGAAGCGGCGAGCCGGCGGGTATAACGAATCAGCTTTTCCGAAGTCGCGCCTCCGCGTACAGCCGCAAGCAGGCGATCGCTGCTCTTCCATGGCCCGGGGATTCGCTCCTCCTGCATGAGGTCGCGGAGGTCGCGGTCAACATGCTCGGCCACAATCCGCAGCGCCATCTCCCGCAGGGCCGTGAGATTGCTTTCCCGGAAAAAATTCTCCGCTGCGGTCGCGGCGCGGTCGGCGAGGTAAACCTTCCCTTCGGCCAGCCGTGTCCGCAGTTGTTCGGGCGTCAGATCGATGAGCACAATCTCGTCCGCCATGTCGAGCACGGAATCGGGGACTGTTTCCCTAACGACTATACCTGTGATTTGCTGGATCGTATCCCGCCGGCTTTCAATGTGCTGGACGTTTACCGTGGTGAAAACGTCGATCCCGGCCTCGAGTAACTCGAACACATCCTGGTAACGCTTCGGATGACGTGAACCGGGCGCGTTGGTGTGCGCTAACTCATCGACGACCGCGAGCTGCGGATGCCAGACTAGAATCGCATCCAGGTCCATCTCGCTCAGCTTCGTCCCGCGATACTCCAACTCGGCGCGCGGAACGATCGGGAGCCCTTCGAGCAAGGCCTCGGTTTCGGCGCGGCCGTGAGTCTCCGCAATCCCAATGACCACCTCGCGCCCCTCGGCCTGCGCCTGCCGCACGGCCTGGAGCATGGCAAAAGTCTTGCCTACCCCGGGGCACATCCCGAAGAAAATCTTTAGCTTTCCGCGAACCGCTCGCGCCTCCTCGCGCTGCACCTGCGCGAGAAGCGCATCGGGATCGGGCCGGGCCGGTTCGCTCATCCTGGCAAAATTATCCGCCGAATTCCTTTCCTAACAAATACCTCTGGTCACTCGGCCTGCCTCTAAAAAGCCAAAAGCGCATCAATGGCCGCGGTCAACGAGGTCTGATCCTCGGACTGATTGAATGGGTGAGTGCCGTTGAAGGAATGATCGACTCGGATCTCGGGACGCAAAGTGAGACCCCTAAGAGGCTTTGGCACCACCGGCTTCAGATCGAGGCCGATCGTAATTGCTCCGTAGGTTGTCCGGCCGCCGCCCACCGTCCGTGGATCAATCACCGTCTGCCCGCCTAAAGATCGCATCGGATCATGCGGCTCGGCGAATGATGCGACATAGAAGCCGTCGTCGTCCCGCCAGATTTCGCCACGAATCTTGGCCGAGACCTTGTCGGTGATGGCATAGCTCAGATATTGAGCGACACCGTAACCGTCAGCGGCAGCGCCATCATCGCGGGCGTAATTCAACTCGGTCACGGATGTCAGCTTGCCCGTGACCTTCCAGATCAGATAAATGTCGCTCAGATAACGAAGATCGTGATTGTTGTCCGGGGTCTCGGGCCCAATATGGGTGGCGCCATTGAGCAGCACTCTGCCCTCGTGCAGATTCAGACCAAAGCCGGCCAGGAAGCCGAGCGAGTCGTTGTTATCGTCGAAGCTTATGTTTACGCCCCGATCAATCCCCCCGAGGAGGTCAAGCCAGCCGGTCGGGTGCAGCGTAAAAAGCGCGCCCGTATGATTGAATGGAACTCCGAAGTTAAAGATATAACTATGGGAGTAGAACGGATTACTCCTGGGATCGATCGTTTCAAAGCCGACTGGAGTGGCAAACTTGCCAAGTTTCACGTCGAGGCCACCCTCTGTGATAACCGGAAAGTGCAGGTTTAAGTAAGCCTCGGGAATATCGGGCTGATAGATACTGCTTCCCATCGCGTGATCGAGAAGTCCGAGTGAGTGAATGAAGCGGGCGTCGGTCCCGAAAAGAAGCTGTAACTTAAATCCCCAATCCAGCTCGCCGGTCTGCGGTGCGAGTGTTCTTTCCAGATTAAGGGTCATTTGGTTTACCATCGGCTCGTTCGAGCGGTCGTCGAAAAGCCGGCCAAAGTTTTGATTGTCATCCGGTGCGGAAGGATTGGCGGTGATACCGGTATCGATCCAAACTGAGAACTTGATCCGCGGTTCCGGGCTTGGCGACAACGTGGGCGAAACGGCTGCTGTCCCGGCGAGGAGCGTGGATGATAGACTAAGGAACGACCCGAGGGCTGGCAGAGTTATCCCTTTCATAAGTAATACCTGACCCGCGACGGGCTACTTCAAACCGTTAAGCGCATCGAGGGCAAGATTGAGATCCAGGACATTGACCAGGCGATCGGAAGTAAAGAAGCCGCCCAGGGCAAAAGCGTGCTCTCTGATGATCGCTTCCACCTGCGCCTGGGAGAGACCTCGTGCCTTGGCCACCCGTGACGCCTGATAGAACGCGGCGTGCTCCGTGATGTGTGGGTCGAGACCGCCGCCCGAAGCGGCGGCCAACTCCGGCGGCAAAGGATTGGCGGGGCTCGCGTCGTATTGCGCGATGATAGTTTTCGCGCGGTCGATCAATTCGGGACTTGTCGGTGATTTATTACTCCCGCCTGCGGCGTCCGCCTTGTAGTCAACCGCTGAAGGACGCGGCCAAAAGTAACGCGGCTGGGCGAACTTCTGCGCAATCAATGCGCTGCCCACGATTTTTCCATCCGCGCTTTTGACGAGCGATCCTTGCGCGCTCTCGGGCGCAAAAGCTCGGGCAACGCCCCAGATAAACGCTGTATAGCCGACAACGCAGATCAGCATGGTGACGATAACGAGTCGAATGCTGGCAATGATTGATCGCATAGTCTTACCTCATGAACTGCAGATGTTCGGCGATCGGGCCCAGCGCAGCGACCGGAAAAAATGTAAGCGCGCCGAAAAAGAGGATCGTGCCAAAGAGCATGACTCCGAAGGTGCCATCTTCGACGCCCAGAGTGCCGGCGGATTGCGCGGTCTTTCGCTTTATGGCAAGTGATCCGGCGATTGCGAGCGGCAGAATAATAGGAATGAATCGCGCCAGCATCATCACTACGCCGGTGGCGATGTTCCAGGGAACGGTGTTGTCACCGAGTCCTTCAAAGCCGGAGCCGTTGTTCGCGTTCGCCGAGCTGAATTCGTAGAGCATTTCGCTGAAACCATGTGGGCCGGGGTTGTTAAGTGTCCTGGCGCCCCACGCCGGAATGGCGGCAAAAAGCCCGGTCGGCGCGAGAACAAAGAAGGCGTGGGCAAAGAGCGCGATCACGGCAAGCTTGACTTCGCGCGCCTCGATCTGGCGGCCGAAGATCTCCGGTGTTCGGCCCACCATCATTCCCGCAAGAAAGACAGCGAGCACGACATAGAGAAACATGTTGATCATTCCTACCCCCACTCCGCCAAAAGTCGTGTTCAGCCACATACCGATCATCGCCATCAGCCCAGTCATGGGATTAAGGCTGTCATGCATCGCGTTGACCGAGCCATTGCTGGTGCAGGTAGTTAGCGCCGCCCAGAGCGGGCCGGCCGCCGTCCCGAAGCGGAGTTCTTTGCCTTCAAGGTTCCCCACTGTTTGCTCGATCGGAAGTCGATCAAAGGCTTGTGTTGGCGCTTGTTCGAACCAAACCGCACCGGTGATCTTTCCAAGGAGAAACACGAACATGACGGCAAAGACCACGGCGCTATGGCGCATCCGGCCAATTATGCGTCCGAACATCCAGACGCAGGCCATTGGGATAAGGATAATCGAGACTGATGCGAGGATGTTGGTCCAAAAAGTTGGATTCTCGAACGGATGTGCGCAGTTAGGTCCGAAAAACCCGCCACCATTGGTCCCAAGTTGTTTAATCGTTAGGAAGGCCGCTACGGGTCCGCGGGCGATCGTTTGTGAAACCCCCTCGAGGGTGGTTGCCTTGGCTGCGCCGAGAAACGTCATCGGCATGCCGCCAAAAACCATCAGTGACGCCACCACGATTGCGATTGGCAGCAGCACGAGAAAGGTTGCGCGCTGAAGATCGAGAAAGAAATTACCCATCTGCTTGCGGCCGGAGAGGCCGCGTGCCATCGCCGCAAGAGCGGCGATCCCGGTTGCCGCTGAAACGAATTGCAACCACATCAAAGCGCCAAGTTGTGAGAGGTAACTCATCGACACCTCGCCCGAATAATGTTGGAGGTTGGTGTTCGTCATGAACGACGCCGCGGTGTTGAAGATGCAATCGATGTTGATCGGCCCCTTGCCGTCGGGATTGAGCGGCAGGCGCTGTTGGAAGGCCATCAAACCGAAACTGACGGAGAACATGAAGACGTTGAACAGCAGCATCGAGATGACGTATTGCTTCCAATTCTGCTGGGTGACGCAGAACCGGCCGCCGAAGCGATGAAAGAGCTGGTCAAACCGGTTCGCGGCGGGGTTGCGTGAGAGATCCGGATCCATCGCCCATTTCATGTAGCGCCCGAGCGGCCAGGAAAGGAGCGCCGTGCCGAGGACGATAAGTGCACTGAAAGGAATTGGGTTCATGATGGCGTTGCAGAGTTGACCGTTGAATGGCCGATGCGGTTAGAATCGATCTTTCTTGCGCGCGATCGCTTCAGTCAAAGCGAAGAGAAGCGCGAAAACGACAAGGCCGAGAATGAAGTAGATCATAGGTTCGTTAGGTTAGATCAAGTGCAGGGCGGGGAGCAGCAGATCAATGAGCTTGATGCCGATGAAGGGCGCGACCACGCCGCCGGCGCCATAGATCAACAGATTGCGCCGCAGGATCGCCGCGGCGCCGATTGGTCGGTAGGAAACGCCGCGCAACGCCAGGGGAACGAGCGCGATGATAATCAGGGCGTTGAAAATGACGGCGCTGAGGATGGCTGACTCCGGCGAATGCAGCCGCATGATGTCGAGAGCGGCCAACGGCCCGCGTTGTGCTCCAGTTGTCGCGTAAGTAAGGGCAAACATCGCCGGAAGGATGGCAAAGTATTTCGCGACATCATTCGCCAGGCTAAAGGTGGTCAAAGCGCCGCGGGTCATGATCAATTGCTTACCGATCTCGACGATGTCGATCAGTTTGGTTGGGTTACTGTCGAGATCGACCATGTTCCCGGCTTCGCGCGCCGCCTGAGTGCCGGTGTTCATCGCCACCCCGACGTCGGCTTGAGCCAACGCGGGAGCGTCGTTAGTTCCGTCGCCGGTCATGGCTACAAGCCGGCCTTCGGCTTGTTCCTGGCGAATTCGCTTCAGTTTATCTTCCGGTGTGGCCTGAGCCATAAAGTCATCGACGCCTGACTCAGCCGCGATGGCTCCCGCCGTCAGTGGGTTGTCACCCGTAATCATCACGGTGCGGATGCCCATCTTACGCAAATGGGCAAAGCGCTCCTTGATCCCGCCCTTGACCACGTCCTTTAACTCCACGACTCCAAGGGTGAGGGTGTTTGACGCGACGACGAGCGGAGTCGCCCCGCGGCGCGAGATACTCTCCACAGTTTTCTCCAGCTCGTTGGGAAAGGTGCCGCCGGCCGACTCGACAAATGTGCGCACCGCTTCCGCCGCTCCTTTGCGGATGCGGTCGAGCGGCTGTTTGCCATTAGGATGAAAGTCAATCCCACTCATGCGCGTCTGCGCGGTAAACGGGACAAAGGTCGCTTCTAACTCGTGCATCTCGCGAGCGCGCAATCCGAAATTTTCCTTTGCCAGGACGACGATACTGCGGCCCTCGGGAGTTTCGTCGGCTAACGAACTAAGCTGTGCGGCAGCGGCCAGGTCTTTTTCCTCCGTATCGCGGGCGGGATGAAAGGCTACGGCCATTCTGTTGCCCAGAGTAATCGTTCCAGTCTTGTCGAGAAGAAGAACATCGACATCCCCCGCCGCCTCGACCGCTCGGCCACTCATGGCCAGGACGTTCCGTTGGAGAACGCGGTCCATCCCGGAAATACCGATCGCGCTGAGCAGGCCGCCAATCGTGGTCGGGATCAGGCAGACGAGCAGAGCTACCAGGACCGGGATAGAAAAGACCGCCGAGGCATAAAGGCCAAACGGTTTTAAGGTTGCGCAAACGAGGAGGAAGATCAGAGTCAGCGCCGCGAGCAGAATGGTGAGCGCAATTTCGTTAGGCGTTTTCTGGCGTTGAGCGCCTTCGACGAGCGCGATCATGCGATCCATAAATCCGTGCCCCTTTTCCATCGTCACACGAATGAGAATACGATCGCTCAGGACGCGGGTGCCGCCGGTGACGGCGCTGCGATCCCCGCCGCTCTCGCGAATGACGGGAGCCGATTCACCCGTAATCGCTGCCTCGTCGACGCTCGCGATCCCTTCAATCACGTCGCCATCGGCCGGGATGATGTCGCCGGTTTCGCAGACAACGGTGTCGCCTTTCTCGAGATCGGTTGCGGGAATCTTTTCTTCGCGGCCGTTTTGCAGCCGGCGCGCCATGGTGGTCGTACGCATCCGGCGCAGAGTGGCAGCCTGGGCCTTGCCCCGGCCTTCCGCCATCGCTTCCGCAAAGTTGGCGAAAAGGACGGTAAACCAGAGCCAGATCGCAAGCTGAGTGACAAAACCGCGCACTCCCGGAGCGGCCGTAAAGATTCCTATGGTCGTCAGGGCGGCCCCCACCATGGTGACGAACATGACCGGGTTCTTAACCATCACTCCTGGATTGAGCTTCCGGAAGGAATCACCGATTGCCGGTCCGACGATCTGCCAATCGAAAAGAGAGCGAGATTTGGATTTCATTCGTGCCTAACGATCAATTTACGGGGAGGGGTTATCCCCTAGAATTTCTCGGGCCAGATCACGACCGCGAGCAGGTAAATGAAGAGAAGAAAAGCGACGACGCCGACAACCATGGTTTCCATAGGTGGTAACTGGTTAATTGAGCTGCGGTGACGACTAAACGAAGTCTAGAGGGGCCATCTTTGCAGCGATTGCGTTTTTTTGCACAAGTATTGTGAAGGGAAATAGACCGATCGTTCGCAATCTCGATAATTCATAAGGGCATCCTAGCCGGAGCCTGCCTGGGGTAATAATTAAAAGAAGCCATGCAAGGATTAAGATTTCGCTAACGAAGCAGTCCGGTCCACGAGCCGTTTCTTTGACTCTCCGGCAGTTACCGGGTTGCCCGAAAGCCACGCTTTTGCAGCGCCTGAGTCAGTGCTTCCAGGGTATCTGAACATTCTGCCGTTAGTCTGCGCCGTTGTCCGAGCGCCAGGGCGAGCGAGCGAACATTCGAGTTACTCCGGGAAAGAGCAAGAATCTGGCGGTGATAATCGAGAAAGTGAGTCAAGGCGACTTCGGCCGCGTTCACTTTTGCTTTTTCATTTGTCGGAAGAAGCGCGGCCAAACCATCGAGCGCGCCTCGCGTTTCAGCTTCGGCGGCGGCCATCTGTTTCTCGAGGCTCGTCATCACCTCGTCCCTCGACTCGGCAATGTGCGGCGCCTCCAGGACCTGAATTTGGCGAAGCGCAGCCAGCGCTTTGAATGCCAGGGCATCGAGCCGAGAGGAGTCTCCCGCTGCGCTTCGCCTAACCTGCTCCAGTGCGAGGCGAAAATCGTCGGCCGCTTTCTGCGCGGGACCGAACGAAAGTCGCTGCGCTTTCAGGTTATCGTTCGCGACAGCGAGCCTTAGGATCTTCTGATCCAGTGTGCGACAGGTGGCGAACTGTCGGTTGAATTGGTCGAGCAATTGGCCCTCCTGCGAAAACTTGAGACTGGCGAGAAGCGGTCGCAGCGCCTCTGCTTGATCCTGCACAGCCTGCATCCGGCGTGCGGCCTCCTGCGCGAACTTTGCCGAGGCCTCGTCACTCTGAGCCATCACGGCGAGGTTTGTCGCATCCGACGCCCGGGTAAATTCGACCTGCAATCTGCCGGCGATTCCCTGGGTCTCGGTCAAGCGTTGCAGAACCGATTCCGGCTGCTTGTAGCAACCGCCGTCGATTGCGCTGATGGCGGCTAGAATCGCGACCCACGCCAAAGGACGCGGCTTAATCAGGCTAACTGAGAGCGCACTCACGTGAATAGTTGCAGGCAGTCCGCAGCGGTTGACCTGCGATTTACTTGCTTCCGCCCGGGCGCGGGTTCTCGATGAACCAGGTCCAGAACGGCGCCGTCCGCCTTTCAGGCCTATCGGGCGGCGTGGATTGCTCGGGTTCTGGCGGCGCCGGCGGGCTCGACCTTCGCACGGGCAGGGCGATCCGATGCCGAAGAGATGGCTCCCGCCGAGTTTTTGGCTCTTCCGCGACCGACGCCACGATTCTTTGCATGGGCTAACTGTCGTGCGCGAAATGAAGAGGAGGTTAATTAAAATGCGTCGGTGGAACGCTAAAACTTCGTTAATGGCGGAGCGCCTGGGGGCCGGGCCCCCGACAGCCCCACAAGCTTACTGCGGGACGACTCCGTCGTTTTTTGAAACGGCCCACCAGTTGCTTCAGTTGACGGCGCGCCGGCCAGCGACGACAAATCGCGGCAAGCCAGGGCGATTCACGAACGTATCCTGCACACCGCTAACCAGCCATGAGCACTTCCGAGACGTTCCTGATCGCGATGAGCATCATCTTCAGCATCCCCTACCTGGTCTGGCGCATCTTCCGCACCGATTACTACGCGCCGCTCGTCGTAGTGCAGATCATCGGTGGCATTCTCCTGGGGCCGGGCGTGCTCGGGGCGCTTTTTCCCGACTATTACCAGTTCGTTTTCACCGCGCCGGTGATCGCGCAGCTCAACGGGATCGCCCAATGGGCGGTCATGATTTTTGTCTGGATTGCGGGGATTGAACTCGATATCCACCTCGCCTGGCGACATCGGCGCGAGACCGGCATCACGGCCGGCCTGGCCCTCGGTGTGCCATTGCTTTTTGGATGCGCGGCGGCGTTTGCCATGCACGGCATGCGCCATGGCTGGCTCGGGCCGCAGGGTCAGCTCTGGCAATTGATCCTTGGTATTGGCATGGCCTGCGCGGTCACCGCTCTACCGATTCTCGTCCTCTTCATGGAAAAACTCGAGATCCTGCGTCAGCCGCTCGGCCAGCGCATTCTGCGTTACGCGAGTCTCGACGATGTCGCGATCTGGGGCGTGCTCGCCCTAATCCTGCTCGATTGGAACCGGGTCGGCCGGCAACTGGGTTTTCTTGCTCTCTTCGCGATTGTCGCCTGGGCGGTGCGCCGAATCATGTGGCGAATTCCCGAGCGTGACCGCTGGTTCGTTGGACTTGTCTGGCTCGCGATTGCCGGCTTTGCCGCCGATTGGTCGGGCCTGCATTTCATGGTCGGCGCCTTTCTCTCCGGCGCGGTCCTCGATGCGGGGATGTTCGATCAGAAACAGATGGACCAATTCCGCGCCCACGTCCTTTTGGCGATTATGCCGGTCTTCTTTCTTTCCACTGGCCTGCGCACGACCTGGGAGATGGGCGGCATGATTGTCTTCGGGGCGGCGGCGCTCCTTTTGGTTGCATCCGTCGCGGGAAAGCTCGCTGGTGTGAAGCTTGCGGGGCGGATTCTTGGATGGGAGAAGGGCGAAGCCTGGATCATTGGCTGGCTGCTCCAGACGAAGGCACTCATCATGATCATCTTCGTCAATATTCTGCTCGATAAGCGCATCATCACGAGCGAAGCCTTCACCGCCACGCTCCTCATGGGTCTGGCCAGCACCATGCTCAGCGTGCCGTTGACCGCACCGCGGTTGAAGAAGATCGGCGCCCTAATGGCGAAGGCCGGGTGAGCCATCCTGGTGTTGTAGCCGCGGCTCTGTGAGCCGCGCTCGAGTTACCCTTGTAACTGCAATCGGCGCAGCCGCCTAACAACCCCACCGTATCATCTGCTTCCAGCATCGTAGGGCGACCGGGCCTTCTCGACCGGTGTTTCTCCGAGACCGAGAAGTCACAGCCAATCTTTCGACGGCTTAGAGTCGTTAGGCAAAGAAGTCCCCAAAAGAAAAAGGATACCTTCGGATCGACCCTAATACGTGCAGGCCACTCCTGGGGTTGACATCAGTGTAGGCAAGAGAACTCTTTTCGACCCGACGTTTGAGTCGTCGCGTCTATGAAGAAGCGACCACGATCTTGAGCGAATCGAAGACCTTATCCGAGCTTGGCCCGCCTCCTGGCAGCGCTGCCAGCAAGCCGCATGAAGGTTCGGTTCGATGGTTGCAGGGGGCGGTGACGAGTGTTTGTTGCTACCATCATCTTTCTCGCATGAGTATCCACCGCTTCGATCACATTGACCTTCGGGTGTCCGACTTTACAGAAGCCCGGAGATTTTATGACGTCTTCCTCCGGGAGCTCGGTTTCCCGAACATTCGGGTCGCGAAAACGGAGATCACTTATTACGCCGAAGGCGAGCGCAAAACGACGCCCTTCATCGGTCTCAACGAGGAACCGGGCCACCGCGGCAACGCCAACCGCCTGGCCTTTTGGGCGGACACCGAAGAAGAAGTCAACCGCCTCGGGGCGATCGTCCGCGAGGCCGGCGCGCAAAACATCGAAGGCCCGGAGTATTGCCATGACTACACGCCGGGCTACTACGCCGTGTTTTTCGAGGATGCCGACGGCAATAAGTGGGAAATCTGCTGTCGCGACTCCCGGGTGCGCTGAAAGTGGTCTCGCCCGCGCCTCGACGAGCAGCGGCCGCGATCCGTTAGTTACCAGAGAGTGCGCACTTAGGGTTCCGAGAATCAAACCGCTCCGCTATTCAGTCGGAAGGAAGATCAATTTCCCAGGTTTCAAGCTTGGGAGCAGCGCGAGCAACCCCGGCATCAGCGGGCGAGTGTTTTCCAGGCGATTTGATCGAGCGCGGAGCGCGACAACTGCATTCTGAATCCGCTGATATTCTGTTGGTGGACCATGTTGTTATCCATCGTCACCAGCATGTCGAATCCACTTTCCACGGCGCGCGCCAGCAGCTCGCCATTCAAGGCCGGCCCAGCCAATCAATAGCACCGACTCAACCTCGTGGCCCGGCAGGTCACGCCGGAAGTGACGTAGCACATGCTTCCAGCTTGTGCGGCAACCGGGCGTCCCGCCCGGTCGTTCGAAAATCTAGGAGGCAGCAACAACGTTCGCTTTTGCTTCTTCCAGCAGCGCAATCACCTGTTCACGCTTCACACTCGGAAATCCTTTGAGGAACTCCTCGATCGAGTCGCCAGCTTCGAGATGATCGAAAAGACGACCGAAGATCTGATCCCGGCTTGCGCCGCCAACGGATGCGCTTTGATCCGCCTGCCTGGTCTGTTCGCATGACGAGAGATCTGCGTGCCGTCGCGCTACGCCGCGGCAACTGTAGCGGCGGCTCTATGAGCCGCATCCCCAAGTTAACCCATCGCGACGTCGACCGCCGCTTTGATGCGCTCGCAGCGCGCTCGCTTGCCGTAACGGATGAACAACACCGGCCGGGCGTTCAAAGCCCGGGGCTGCCGGGTCGCGAACTCAATCGGAGTTTTCTTCGCAAGCCGTTGCGGCCCCTTTAGAGACTCAGAGGCGTGGTGATAAAATCCTGATATGGCTCAATGTCCTGATTGCGACAGCGTGAAGCTATTTACTAATGAAGGCAACGGCAGGTGCGGAGTCTGTCATGGGACTGGCGACGCCGGCTTCATCGAGTCCGCGCTGGAATCGTTCAACATCCTCAGCGATGAAAAACCAAAATGCGACACATGTAGCGGCACTGGGCAATGCCAGACCTGCGGCGGGACCGGAGTTGTGTAGGGACGCGTTGCTGCGACGACTATGTGATCGAGTCGTTTCGCAATCGGCTTTGAACGGACAACAAGACCGGCGAAGGGGGGATCGGCAGGCTGACGAACTTCTGCGGGCGAGGCGAGCCGTGAGCTTTCCTCGTTGCCGACTTCGTCCAAAAGGTGATCAAGTAACCGAAGGAGACGGTCGCACGCCCGCGTCACAGCAGCTGAGCTTTCAATCACGCTGCCACCAAACCGACCCTCTCCGTAGCAAACGGCCGGGCTTTCAAAACTGACAAGCTGAAATCGAAAGCAAAGCAAGCAGCCGAGGCTAGCGCTTGGCAACGCCGAAAGCTGGAATTTGAAAGCTGAGCTACGGAGTTGGCTCGTCGCTACGCTGGGTCGATTCGGGTGATCAGAACTCCGCGCACGAAAGCGTCCAGCCAATAAACGATCCGAATTCGGCCGACGTACTTTATCAGATTATCCGATCATTGGGTGGTCGAATCTGCCCATCCGGGGTTTGCCATCGGTCTGCCACCAGTCGCAATAAAGCGGCGCGGACCGCGCGCCGCTCCGCCGGCGTAAGTTTGTCGCTTTCCTCAAGCGCGCGCTGGTGGAGCCTTGCAAGAAGGCGTGCGGGTCTGGTTGGTCGCCAGCCCAGACAACGTGAACGCGCCAGATTTTGAAGGTTTTTGGCACGTGTCCAACTTGGCCGTAAGCGCCTACGAAGAGCCGGAGAACTTCATTTCATGGACCAGTTTTACCGCTGTGTGGTTGGCCGCCAGAATTGAGGGCACCATCCCGTAGCAGGTATTCTTGCTGGGACTTCCTCCTTTGGCCCTCCAGATGGAGCGAACCGCAGCCGGTCGGTTCGGCGAAACCACCGTCGCTACAATAACTTTTCCAGTTCGCTCAGACGTCGATCGAAGAGCCGCAGCGTGCTCTCGACCGGTGCGGGCGAAGTCATATCCACTCCCGCCTCGCGCAAGGTCTCCAGCGGAAACTTTGAGCCGCCAGATCTGAGAAACCCGAGGTAAGACTCGACCGCGCCCGGGATTTTGTTCAGCACCCGCTCTGCGAGCGCGACCGCGGCAGAAAGGCCGGTCGCATATTTGTAAACGTAAAAGGCGCTGTAGAAATGCGGGATACGCAAACACTCGAGCTCGAGCTCCGGATCGAGCACCACGCCCGTACCAAAATACGCCTCGAGTAATTGGCGGTATTCACTCTTGAAAACATCCAGGGTGAGCGCTTCGCCGCGCTCCTCGATTGCGTGAATCACTCTCTCAAATTCAGCGAACATCGTCTGGCGAAAGAGAGTGCCACGGATGTCATCGATCTGCCGGTTGATGATGTAGGCGCGCATCTTCCCATCGTCGGTCTGCTCGAGGAGATGATGGGTCAGGAGTTCCTCGTTAAAGGTCGAGGCGACCTCGGCAAGAAAGATTGGATAATCGGCGTCCTGATAGAGCTGGTTCCTTTGCGAATACCAACTGTGCATGGAATGACCCGCCTCGTGCGCCAGGGTGTAAACATCGGAAAAGACGTCCCGCTTGTAATTCATCAGGATGTAGGGCGGGGCGCCGTAGCTCCCGGAGGAAAAGGCGCCGCTCCGCTTCCCCTTGGATTCGTAGCGATCGCACCAGCGGGCGCGCAACCCGGCGCCTAACGACTCGACATACTCCGCGCCCAGCGGCTCGAGTGCGGCCAGCACTTTCTCGATCGCTTCGTCGAATGAAACATCCGACTCAATCTCGGGCACGAGCGGAACGTAGGTGTCGTAGTGATGCAGTTCGTCGAGTCCAAGGACGCGCCGGCGCAGCTCGTAATAACGAAAGAGCGGCTCAAGATTTTGCCGGACCGAGGCGACTAATTGATCGTAAACCGCCACCGGGATGTCGTCGGGAAAGAGCGAAGCCTCGAGAGCCGATGAGTAGTTGCGGGCCCGCGCCCGAAAAACATCCGCCTTGACCGAATAGGCGAGGCCCGAGGCGAGGGTGTATTGATGGTCCTGAAACTCGACGTAGAACTGATGAAAGGCCCGCTTCCGCAGTTGGTGATCGCGCTTCACGAGAAATGAACTGAAGGAACTCTGAGTAAGCGGCCGTTCCTCACCCTTCTCGTCGACCAGGGTGCCGAATTTCATATCGACGTTGGTCAGCTGCGAGAACGCGTCGTCGTAGCCGTCGAGCGCCGCGCTCCCGAGGGCGAGCAGACGTTCTTCTTTCTCCGAGAGCACGTGCGGCTTCATTCGCCGGATTTTGTGCAGCCGGATGCGCCATTGTTCGAGCGCGGGGTCGCGCAAAAACTCGGCAAACTTTTCGTCCCCGACCGCCTGAATCTCCGGCGTGATGAAAGAGGCGGCCTCACCGATGGTGGTGAGCAGGTTCTGAAGCTGAGCCATCCGCGCGAGATATTCCGGGTTGGCACTGTCCTCCGCGAGCTGGAGTGAGGCGTAGTGATAAACGCGCTCGATTCTCAGATCGAGCGCCTTGTCGAACTCGAGCAACTCGGCCAGGGTCTGCGCCGATTCGCCCACCCGCCCCTTCCAGGTTGTCAGGCGCGGATAGGTCGCGCGGATCCAGGCAAAATCTTCGCTCCATTTATCGGCCGTTTCGAAAAGGTGCGAGAGGTCCCACTTGTCGGCCTGGGGGATTTCGTCGCGAGTTGGAATTTTGGTTTCGTTCGTCATCTGTGCGGAGCAGGAAAATGCCGGTATCCCGCGCGATGTCGAGCGGCCGGGCGGGGCGAAATTTGCTGCACCGCTGGCAGGGTCGTTTGGGCGAACACTTACAACAAGTTCGATCCGACCAGTCCCTTTGGCGGTTATTGCGAGAGCCGCTTTGGGCGTGAAGGGGGCGGCACGGCTTGCTCCCCTACCTGAGGTTTGATTAATCGTTAGGCCAGAACCGGGGCGGGTGCTTGATCTGAAGATAAATCAGAACAAACGCAATCCCGAGCAGCGGCCGCAGGATTGCCCCCAGGATGCTGAAGAGGAGAGAGCCGAGCCCGACTCCGCCAGGCTTCGAAGCGGCCGTCATCGCCTGCAAGATCGCCTGCGGATCGTGCGTCGTCGTCACGGTGCGAAAATATTGCGTTATCATCGTCCACTCCGCGCCGAGCATCAGAGCGATCGCGAGAAGGGACCAGAGCGAGGCGACGAACACGCCCTGCCATAGCGGTCGGCGATGCCAGGGCAGATCACGCCGGCTTCGAGCCAGTTCGCTGCTCCGCCGGAGCGCATCGATGACGCCGGCGTTTTCCAGCACTGCCGCCTGTTGCCAAAAAAGCACGGCAACGAAGAGGCGGCCAAACATCCAGACCTGAACCGCGAGCAGGAGCAGAGCGAAGAGTGCGCCCAGGATCGAGGGCGCGCCGACGCTGACCATGAACAAGATGACGAAGGCGAAGATGACGAGAAGAAAGAAAGCTCCGTAAACCAGGAGGCAAAGAACGGCGAGCCGGGACCAGAATTTCAGGGTTTGCGGCACGAGTTCGCCTAACGAGACAGCTCGACCGTCGGCCAGTTTTTGGGTGAGGATTTGGATTCCGGCAAGATAAATTGGCCATGTTCCGACGTTTGCCAGGAGCATGCAGAGGTTGAAGAGCGCGCCAAGACTCGAACGAAGGTCGAGTTCCGTGCCGGCCGGCGAGCCGAGGGCGGCGCTGCTCAACTGTGTGCAGAGCGAGGGCACGACCACGAGTGCGCTTAATCCAAGAAAGCGCCCGAAACCGCGCCCATAAAGCCGGCAGGTTTCAGCCAGGAGCCGGCCAAAGGTGAGTCCTGGCCTAACGAGCGGCGGCGAAGGCAAAGGCGGAGGCTCTGGGGCGGTCTCGTCGGAGAAAACTTCCGGCAGTTCTCCGGCGCGAAACCAGCGGTCGCTCTCCGATTCGCGGACTTCGTTCTCGCGGATGAGACGGCCTTCGCGTTTCCACTCGAGCAATTCCTCGAGCCCGACCGGACCATATTCCCGGCCCTGGACTCGGACAATCCATTGTTCCGCCATCCGGGGGACTAAACTGCGATTCCGAGTGAAAACCAGCGTAGAGCCAGGGCGGGATGGAACAAAAATCCGAAATCCGAATATCGAAAGCCGAAACAAGCACAGATGCTCGAGTGACCAAATGACCGAACGGGTCGCTCGCACTGTTTTTGTCATTTCGAATTTGGAATTTTGAAATTTATTTCTGATTTCGATACTCGGATTTCGGATTTCGGATTTATTGAATCCGTGAAACTCCTCCTTGTTGACGGCCATTACTACGTTTACCGCTCCTACTTCGCCATTCTCCATCTCTCCAACTCGCGGGGCGAGCCGACGAACGCGATCTTCGGTTTTACCAAATCGCTTCGCCTCATGCTGAAACATCTCCAGCCGCAGCTGGGCGCCGTCGTCTGGGACCGCGGTCTGCCCCAGCGGCGGACGGAGTTGCAGCCCGGCTACAAAGAGACGCGCAAGGAAATGCCTGCGCCGATGGTGCCGCAGCTCGAGGTCATCCAAGAACTGACCCCCTGGCTCGGCTTCAGAAATCTTTCCCTGCCAGATACCGAGGCCGACGATTTGATGGGCTGTTATGCCCTCGAAGCGCGGAAGCGCGGGATCGAAGTGATCCTTGCGACCAACGATAAAGATTTGTTCCAGCTCGTCGACTCCGACGTAAAAATCTACAGCACGGCGAAGGCCGACCTGGTTTCGCCCAAGGATGCCTTCGCCCTCATCGGATCGGAGGAGGTCCGGGCAAAGTGGGATGTCCCGCCGGGGCAGATCGGCGATGTGCTCGCGATTTCGGGCGACGCGGTGGACAACATCCAGGGAGTTGGAGTCGGTCGCAAAGCCGCGGCCAAACTGCTCAAGGAATTCGGCAGTCTCGAGGCGCTGCTCGAGGGGATCGATCGGATCAAAACGAGCAAGACGCGGGAGAAAATGGCGGCCGGCCGCGAGCGGGTTTTACAGAACCGCAAAATGGTAGAGCTGGATTGCGACCTGGCCCTCCCGGTGCCGATCGATCAGCTGCGGATCGAGCCGGATTATCCGCGCCTGATCGAGGCGATGGAGCAATGGGAATTCAAGTCGCTTCTCCAGGAGGTACGGGACGAGGCCGCGCGGGCCACCCAGCGCGCTCAGGGCGAATTGCTCCTGTAGCGACGTTCTGAACTTCGCCGCTCCTGCCGTCTCACAGAGACGGCCTGCAACGAACAGGCTGACGAACAAGGCTATTGTAGGTCGTCTGTGTCAGACGCCAGACCGTGTCAAAATCTTTTGAACATCGCCTAACGTCGGCTGTCTATCTCCTCGGTTAAGGCGATTCGGGCGGTGGCACGTTCTCGCATTCGAAGGTTTCTCCGCGTGCCCTGCCCGGATCTTTTTTTGTCTCTTGTTACCCCGCCGTCTTCCTCGCATTGTGCGGCATGGAGTTTGCCGCTCAAGACCTGCAACTGATCGATCTCGCCCTCCGCGAAGACATCGGCAGCGGCGACATTACCAGCCAGTATTTCGTCGGCGAAAACGAGCAGGCCTCCGGTCGAGTCATCGCCCGGGAACGAGCCATCGTCGCGGGGGCGGAGGTGGCGGCGGAGGTTTTCCGGCGGGTCGACCCGAAGGTCGCGATCGAACTTATGCAGGGGGATGGAGCAGTCGTGGCCGGCGGGATGGTGGTGCTCGAGGTGCGGGGGCGGGCCAGGTCGATCCTCAGCGCCGAGCGGGTGGCGCTCAATTTTCTCCAACACCTCAGCGGAATCGCGACCCTCACTCGTCAATTTGTGGAAGCTGCCGGAGCGAACGCCGCCAAAATTCTCGACACCCGCAAAACCATCCCCGGTTTGCGCAAATTCGAAAAAGCGGCGGTCAAAGCAGGCGGCGGTGCGAACCATCGCTTCGGTCTCTACGACATGGTGTTGGTGAAAGATAACCACCTGCTCGCGCGCAACGGTCTCTCCCGGCTTGGGCTGGCGATCGAGTGTGTGCGCAAGGAACGCCCGGGGATGCGGATCGAAGTCGAGGCCGACACGCTCGACCAAGTCCGGGCCCTGCTCGATGTTCCCGGGATCGAAGTCATTTTGCTCGACAACATGCCCGGAACCCAGATGCGTGAGGCGGTCGCGATCGGCCGGGGCAAGGTGAAATTCGAGGCCAGCGGCGGAATCAACCTGCGCAATGTGCGCCAGATCGCCGCCACCGGCGTCGATTACGTTTCGATCGGCGCGCTCACTCACTCGGCCCGGGCGATCGACTATTCGCTGGAGCTGACCCATGTCGCCGCCTGACCGGCTCAATGGGGACGAGTTGCGGGAATCGTTAGGCGAAGAGAACCTCATCGGCCGCCGCCTCATCGTCCTCGAGTCGACCCGCTCGACCAACGATTTTCTTTTGCAAATGCTGACTCCGGAGCTGCCGGAAGGGTTTGTCGTTTTCGCCGAGCACCAGAGCGCCGCCCGCGGCCAACGGGGCAATCGATGGGATTCCGCTGCCGGTCTCGGCTTGTGGTTCTCGGTCCTGCTCCGGCCGGAACTTCCGCTCGCGGAATCGGCCCGCCTGACGAATTGGGCGGCGCAGGCAGTCGCAGCCACGATCGCGCAGGAGACGGGTTTGGGGCCGTCGATCAAGCCGCCTAACGACGTCTATATCGCGCGCCGGAAGGTCGCAGGCGTGCTGGTGGACACCAGAAATGCGAGCGGGCGGGTCGGCGCCGCCGTGGTCGGGATTGGGGTGAATCTGAATCAGGCCCCGAAGGATTTTCCGGTAGAATTGCGCGTCAGGGCTGGCTCCCTTGCCATGGCGCTCGGTCGGCCGATCGAGCGTGCCAGATTCGCGGTCGCGTTGCTCGAAGAACTGGAGCGAACGCGCCCCAAGCTCGTTTGTCATCCCGAGCCGGCGTAGCGCGACGAGCGGCCTCGTCCGCAGCGATTGCTAGTGTACTAGAAACTCAATTGGCGCCCGCGGTGGAACGCTTGCGAGGTCCCTCGTCGCGCGTCGCGGGCTCGGGATGACAAAGTAATTTTGGCAGATCTCGTTATGCGGCAGCGCCGATTTCCGCCAGCCATCGGCGGTAAATCTGCGGCGAAATTTCCGACGGTTTGATCTCGCTTCGCCCGCCCCAGAAAACATTGGTGTAACTCACGGGGACTCCGCTCTCGGCCAGGTGACGATCAATCGCCGCCTTGTGCTCGAGCAGCAATGCTTTGTCGGTCCCGTGCGCGACCGCCATGATATTGACGTTGCGAAATTCCGGGCCCGCTTCCCGCCAGTAGCAGTGGGTGAGAATTTCGTGCCTGCCCACTTCGCCGCCGGCCTCAGTTTCCCTTCCGGCCGGAACCGCCCAATGAAATAGCGCGTTGAAGCGCGTCACACGCACCCCACCTGCGGACGGCTTGACGTGCTCGAGAAAAGTCGAAAAACGGCCAATGATTTTCCGCCGGGTCAGATCTTCAGCGACAGCGCAAAACTCGTCGAGCGACACACCCGCTTCCTCCGCTCGCGCAATCCAGGGCGACAAACAAATTTCCTCCGCGGCAAATTCCCGTTTCAGCGCGGTGAGTAGGGTCCATTCGTGCTCGCTCAACCTGGCCGGCTCGACCGCAATCATCTTCGCCGGCTGATCCGCTCTCGTTCCCGGCTCGATCGTCTTGCGCCGCACGTGTCCGACGCCAAGGGTGAAAATTCCTTTTGCCGGCATGAGCCGGAAGTGTTCCGCCCCGACAATCTGCGACAGAATCTCGCCGTGACGCTGGAGCGAGAAACCTTGCGGCACCTTGAGCGTCGTCCAGAGTTTGTATTCCGAGCCGGGGGTGACGGCATCGGTCGAGCGGAGCACGACGTGACCGGAAAATGGATCGCGCTGCGACATCCAGTCAAAAGCCGCGTCGATTCTTTCCGGCGGCACTTTCCAGGCGACAAGCGCGCCCTCGGCCAGATTGGTCGCAAGCAGCGTCTGGCGCACCCGGCGAATCGTTCCCGCCTCGAGCATGGCGCGGATGCGTTCGAGCACCAGCTCGGCCGGCAACTCCGCGCGCCAGGCAATTTCTTGAAATGGTTCGCGGACAAAGCCAGCGATCTGGTCCTCCGAAATCGCCAGGATGCGGGCGTTGATCGGATCGTTGTGCTCGATCGGGATGGTATCGTTAGGAAAAGTCGTCGTGTCCGGCACGCTTCATAGTTGCGAAGCGCGGGGGCCCTGCGCAAATGAAAAGAACCATGCCCAAAGCGATCTACTTCGACGCCGCCGGCACTCTGATTCGCCTGACGAAACCGGTCGGGGAACATTATGCCCTGGTCGCGGCGCGCCAGGGGTTGGCTTTGGAGGCCAGCCAACTCACCCGCGCCTTCCGCGAAATCTGGCGGGAAATGCCGCAACGCCCCGCTACCGGCCAGCCGCGCGAGGACGACGACAAAGGCTGGTGGCGCGACTTGGTCGAGCGTCTTTTGGCGCGTGTCTCGCCCGGGATTGATCCGCTCGATCGCGACACGTTTTTCGAAGCGGCTTACGGCCATTTCGCCGAGGCCGGAGTCTGGGAGCTTTATCCCGAGGTCGAGGAAGTTTTGCCGCAACTGGCGGCGCGATTCGAACTGTCGGTGATTTCGAATTTTGACGGTCGTCTCCGAATGGTTCTCGAGCACCTCGGCATCTCCAAATTCTTTCGCCACATCTTCCTCTCGAGCGAGCTGGGCGCCGATAAGCCAGATCCGTTTATCTTTCACCGCGCGCTCGAAGTGAGCCGATTGCAACCTGCCAACGTCCTGCATGTGGGCGACGACCCGGAGCGGGATTGGGCGGCGGCGACGGCAGCTGGCCTTGAGATTTTCAAGCTGCAGCGGCCAGAGAATTCCCTGCGCGAACTCCTGCCCCGGTTGCGTGTCGCAGCGAACGGGTAAAAAATGCGCCGCTCGGCTCGGGTTGGTAGCTCAGTGGTAGAGCAGCCCCGAAAGCGTTCGGGGTTGGTTCTGGGTTGGAGGGTTGCGTCAAAGGAGCGCGGCGACTAAAGGTGGTGCTCGGCTCGGGTTGGTAGCTCAATGGTAGAGCAGCCCCGAAAGCGTTCGGGGTTGGTTCTGGGTTGGAGGGTTGCGTCAAAGGAGCGCGGCGACTAAAGGTGGTGCTCGGCTCGGGTTGGTA
>Ga0081539_10001294_pt1 | contig 43916 bp, 44 predicted proteins | sample TabmetS4T2R2_FD_71023 | JGI IMG/M metagenome (GOLD analysis project Ga0081539, IMG submission 71023) | Tabebuia heterophylla rhizosphere microbial communities from the University of Puerto Rico - S4T2R2 | ecosystem: Host-associated > Plants > Roots > Rhizosphere ... | reverse complement strand
ACCAGGCGCACCGCCTGCTCGTCGAGCGCCAGCAGCACGGCGCCGTCGGCGGCGACGCGCTCGGGCACGCCGAAGCGCAGGTCGCGCGACACCAGCGGATCGGGCCGCTCCATGTAGATGTCGTACTGCTCGAAGCGGTGCTCCCAGGCGATCTCCAGCGAATCGCGGAAGCCCGCCGTCGTCAAAAGCGCCGTGCGCGCGCCCTTGCGCTCGATCAGGGCGTTGGTGGCGAGCGTCGTGCCGTGGACGACCAGGCTGACCTCGGAGGCCGGGCACCTGGCCTCGGCCAGGATGGCGCGCACGCCCTCGATCACGCCGCGCTCGGGCGCGTCGGGCGTGGTCAGGACCTTGATGGCATGGGCCCTCATGGCGTGGGGTTGGTCGCCTCGCTCGAGGACGACGTCGGTGAACGTTCCGCCGATATCGACGGCAAGCCGGGCACTCATCTCAGTTTTCGTCGATCTTGATGTTGCCCTTGGCGACGACGTCGCCCCAGGTCTTGGAATCGCGCTCCAGGTAGGCGACGTACTCCGCGCGCGGCATCGTCGCCGGGTGGAGGCCGGCCTCGTCGTATTTCGCCTTCACCACGGGATCGGCCATCACCTTCAGGATGGCGTTGGTCAGCACCAACATCACCGGCTCGGGCGTCTTGGGCGGCGCCGCGATGGCATACCAGTTCTCCGCCTGGTAGCCCGGCACGGCTTCGGCGAGCGCCGGCGCATCGGGCAGGACGGACCAGCGCGTCGGCGAGGTCACGGCCATGGCGCGCGCCTTGCCGCTCCTGATCAGCCCCAAGGTGGCGGGGTCGCCGAAATAGGCATCGACGATGCCGGCGGCGAGGTCGTTCAGGGCGGGCCCGGTGCCGCGATAGGGCACGTGCACCATCTTCAATCCGGACATCTGGGTGAAGAGCTCGCCCGCGAGATGCTGGCTGGTGCCGATGCCGCCCGAGGCCCAGCGGATCTCCGTCTTCTTCGCGAGCTCCATGAATTCGGGCAGCGTCCTGGCCGGCAGATCGTTGCGCACGGCGACGATGAACGGCATGCGCACCAGGCGCGTGATGTGTGCGAGCGCCATCGGGTCGTAGGGCATCTTGCGCAGATGCGGCCCCGCGGTGAGCGTGCCGACGCCGGTCAGCGCCAGGGTGTAGCCGTCGGCCGGCGCGTGCGACATCGCCTCGACGCCGATGATGCCGCCGGCGCCGCCCTTGTTCTCGACGACGATCGTCTGGCCGAGTTCCTTCGACAACGGCTCCATCAGGAGCCGCGCCGTCAGGTCGACGCCGCCGCCGGGCGGGAAGGGCACGATGATCTTGATCGGACGGCTGGGAAAATTCTGGGCGCTGGCCCGACGCGCCGCGGCGAGCACAGGCAGCGCGGCCGCGGCAACCAGCAGACTTCTACGACTGTTACGCAAAACGAAACACCTCTCTGCTCCCCGACCGGACCTTGACAGGGCGGACACAGTGGTTCAACACTTAACCAATTAGTTAACTATAAACGGCAAGGCAATCGACGATGAAAAATCTCCATCAAGGCGGATGCCACTGCGGCGCGGTGCGTTTCGAATGCCGGCTCGAGCCGGCAGAAGGCACCAGCCGCTGCAACTGTTCGATGTGCGCCAAGGGCCGGTTCTGGAAAGCGATCGCGCGAAAGGAAGACTTCCGCCTCCTGCAGGGCGAGAACGATCTTTCCGACTATCAGTTCGGCACGAAGAACATTCACCATCTCTTCTGCCGACATTGCGGCATCAAGCCGTTCGGTCGCGGCCACATGGACGCCCTCGGCGGCACGTTCTACGCCGTCAACGTCGCCTGTCTCGACGGCAGCGCGCCGGAAGAGATGGCGGCCGCTGCCATCCAGTTTCAGGACGGCCAGCACAACGCCTGGGACAAGGCGCCGCGGGAGACGCGGCACCTCTGATCGAAACTACATCGCCACCTTGCGGAACACTTCGACGAAGCGCTCGACGTCCTGCTCGTCGTTGTAGACGTGCGGGCTGATGCGCAGGCGGCCGAGCCGCGGCGCGGCATAGACGTTCTCGGCGGCGAGCCGCTTGGGCAGGTCGGTGGCCATGCCCTTGGGGAAGTAGAGGCTGAGCACGTGCGGCGCGCGCAGCTTCCTGTCCAGCACCTGCACACCGGTGTTGGCGAGCCCATCGGCCAGCCTGTCGGTCAGCATGGCAAGCCGCGCCCGGATCGGCTCGTTGCCCCAGCCCGCCATCATCTCCATGCCGATCGCGGCCATCTCCATGGAGATGAAATGATCGCGCTCGCCCATGTCGTAGCGCCGCGCGCCTTCCTGGTAGGACGTGTCGCGGAAGTAGACGGTATCCTCGGCCGACACCGCCTTGCGCGCCGGCGCCGTCTGCTCCAGCGGCACGCCGTGCTGATGGCGCTTGGCGACATACATGAAGGCGCGGCCGTAGGGCCCCAGCACCCACTTGTAGGTCGGGAAGATCAGGAAGTCGGGATCGAGCGTCTTCACGTCGATGTGGCGGATGCCGACATCGTGCGTGGCGTCGACCAGCAAGGCCGATCCCTTGGCCTTGGCCGCCGTGGCGATGCGCGCCATGTCGAGCGCGCCGCCGTCGGACCAATGGACCGAGGAGATCGAGACCAGGGCGAGCGGCGCGGCGCCGGAGCGCTCGATCGCCGACATCACCGCCGAGGTCCAGTCGCCGTCGGCCGGCTGCTTCACCGTCTCGACCGTGAAGCCGCCCGCCTCGGCGCGGCTCATCCATTCCAGCACCGGCGAGGTGTGGTCGTCCTGCAGCACCAGCACGCGGCTGCCGCGCGGGATGGTCAGCACCTTGCCGGCGGTCGAGACGCCGTAGCCGACCGAGGGGATCAGCGAGACGTCGACGGAGTCTGCGCCGATCAACGCGGCGGCGGCCTTGCGCGCCCGCTCGTACTGCTGCGGCTGGAAGTCGGGCGGCAGCTTCCACGGCTGGCCCTTGCGCGCGACGGCGGCGCGTCCGGCCTCCTGCACGGCGATCGGCAGCGGGCTGTAGGTCGCGGCGTTGAAGAAACAGACCTCGCGCGGGATGTCGAACAGGGCGCGCTGGCAAGGCAGCATTTCTGGACCTCCGATGGATGGCCGAGAGTAGCGTGGCCCCAGCGATCCCGGCCCGACAATTTCTCACACCAGCCATTTGCTAGACTGCGCCATGCGCCGGTTCCCGCCCCAACGCCTGATCTGCCTCACCGAGGAGACGGTCGAGACGCTCTATCTCCTGGGCGAGCAGGACCGCATCGTCGGCGTCTCGGGCTATGCCGTGCGGCCGCCCGAGGTGCGGTCGAAACCACGGGTCAGCGCCTTCACCTCGGCACGCCTCGACAAGATCCTGGCGCTGCAGCCCGACCTGGTGCTGGCCTTCTCCGACCTGCAGGCCGATATCGTGAGCGATCTCGCGAAGGCAGGCGTCGCTGTCCATCTGTTCAATCAGCGCGACCTCGCCGGCATCTTCGCCATGATCCGCACCGTCGGCGCGTTGATCGGCGCCGGCGACAAGGCCGAGGCGCTGGCGCGTTCGCTCGAGGCGAGAGTGATGGAGGTTGCGCGCGCCAGCGAAGGCGCGACGCGACCGAAAGTCTACTTCGAGGAATGGAACGATCCGATGATCTCCGGCATCGGCTGGGTGTCGGAGCTGATCGAGGTCGCAGGCGGCGAGGATGTGTTTGCGCATCTGCGCGGTGAAGCATCCGCGCGCGATCGCATCGTGTCGTCCGAGCAGGTGATCGCCGCGCAACCCGATGTAATCCTGGCCTCATGGTGCGGCCGCAAGGTCGTGCCGCGCCAGATCGCCGAGCGGCCGGGCTGGGCCGCGCTTCCCGCTGTCGCCAACGGCCGCATCGCCGAGATAAAATCACCGATCATCCTGCAGCCCGGGCCTGCTGCGCTCACGGATGGCCTCGATGCGCTGCGCGCCGCGTTATTACCTCCTGTGTAATTGAGAGGCCGGCCCTGCAGGCTCACCTTCGGCTCATCAGACCCAAGGAGGGTTAGAGATGAGCTACCAGTCCCGCCAGCGCATTGCCGATCAAGCCGTGACGTTCGTGACCCCGGCATCGTCACGTCCAACGCTGCGTTACCGGCTGGCCATGACGCTCGCCATCTGGCGCGAGCGCATCGCGACGCGGCGTAACCTTGCTGCAATGGACGCACGCAGCCTGCGAGACGCAGGCATTTCTCCGGCGGCCGCTGCCTATGAATCGGGCAAGGCCTTCTGGCAGGCATCCGGGCCGCTGCGTTAAAGGAGTTTTCCTCAGGCCTTCGCCTCACAATCGCCATAACCACGCGCCCTGCTAGGGAACTCCGGCGCGTATCGAGCGTTACCTCATGCGCGCAAAGCGCGGCCGCCTTTTTCAGGGGGCTGCGCAGGCGGCGTGTCGTGGTCGAGAACCTCTTCGCGCCTGATGATAATGTCACGAGCGCAAGAGGGGTTTTAGCGGATGACACCGCCGGATCTCGACCGGACGAACGCGTTGTTCCTCGATCTCGACGGCACCTTGCTGGAGATCGCCGAGACGCCCGAATCGGTCGTCGTCCCCCCTGGTCTGCCCCAACTGCTTGAAAACCTGCGTGCGCAGCTCGGTGGCGCGGTCGCGATCGTGACCGGCCGCTCGATCGGCGTCGTCGACGACCTTCTCAATCCCTTCGTTGCTACCGCCGCCGGCGAGCATGGCGCATCGCTGCGCTGGCAAGACGGCAAGATCGAAGAAATGCCCAAGGGCCTCGCCGTGCCCGAGGCATGGCGCGAAGCATTGGTCGCCGCGGCCGAGCGCTGGCCCGGCGTGCTGGTCGAGCCCAAGCCGCATGGCGTCGCCATCCACTATCGCCTGGTGCCGGAGCGCGGCAACGACGTGTGGCGCCTGGTGCGGGCCCTGGTGCCGCAGGACCATCCGTGGTTCCGCCTGATACCGGCGCGCGAAGCCGTCGAGATCGGACCGCGCGCGGCCTCCAAGGGTCACGCCGTGGAGCAGTTGATGGCGCGCCAGCCGTTCCAGGGTCGCCGGCCGATCTTCGTCGGCGACGACTTCACCGACGAGGCCGGCATGGAAGCGGCCCGCCAGTTCGGCGGCCAGGGCCTGCGTGTCGCCGAGGTGTTCGGCGGCCAGCCGGCCGCGGTGCGCGCCTGGTTGACGCGCGGCGTCGAGCTTTTGAGCGGGCGCAACGGATCTCCTGCCGTGTCGGTGGGCGCGGCCCCATGAGCAGCCTCGACCTCGGCGTCATCGGCAACTGCGCCATCGCGAGCCTGGTCGACCGCAAGGGCCGCCACGTCTGGCACGGCATCGGCCGGCTCGACGGCGATCCGGTGTTCAACGCCCTGCTGGGCGGCGATGACCCGCAGGGCGGCTTCATGGATGTCGTGGTCGCGGGCGCCAAGGAGCCCGGCCGCCAGCGCTACCTCCATAACACGGCGATCCTCGAGACCGTGATCGACGGCAGCGGCGGCACGGTGCGCATCGTCGACTTCGCGCCGCGCTTCCGTCGCTTCGGCCGCATGTTCCGCCCGCCCATGCTGGTGCGCCGGCTGGAGCCGGTGGCCGGCCGGCCGCGCGTCACCATCCGGCTCAGGCCGACGTTCGACTACGGTGCCCACAAGGCCAAGCTCACCTCGGGCAGCAACCATGCGCGCTTCTTCGGCGACAGCGCGGTCATGCGGCTCACCACCGATGCGTCGATCAACTACATCCTGCACGAGACCGAATTCTCGCTCGACCGGCCGTTCAACCTGATCGTCGGCGCCGACGAGAGCATCACCGACAATCCCGACACGCTGACCAAGACCTTCCTCGCCGAGACCGAATCCTACTGGCACACCTGGGTGCGCGATCTCAACATCCCCTTCGACTGGCAGCAGGCGGTGATTCGCGCCGCGATCACGCTGAAGATGTGCAGCTACGAGGATACGGGCGCGGTGCTGGCCGCCCTCACCACCTCGGTGCCCGAGGCGCCCAACACGCCGCGCACCTGGGACTACCGCTTCACCTGGCTGCGCGACGCTTTCTTCACCGTGACGGCGCTCAACCGCCTGTCGGCGACCCGCACCATGGAAAGCTACGTGCGCTTCATCGTCGACGTCGTCGAAGCCGGCAGCACGCGCGACGAGGTCCATGCCACCGCGCCCCTGTTCCCGATTGCGCCGGGCACCGACACGACGGAGCGCCTGATCGACACCTTGCCCGGCTATCGCGGCTTCGGTCCGGTGCGCATCGGTAACGCTGCTGTCATACAACGGCAAAACGACACTTATGGTTCGATGGTACTGACGGCGGCGCAGATGTTCTGGGACGAGCGCCTGCCGCGGCAGGGCGATCTCGAGCTCTATCGCCAGCTCTGCGTGGTCGGGAACGAGGCCCATCGCACGGCGTTGACCCCTGATGCAGGGCTTTGGGAGTACCGGGAGCGCGAGGAAGTGCACACCTTTTCCGCGGCGATGTGCTGGGCAGCACAGCATCGGCTGGGCATGATCGCCAAGCGGGTCGGGGTCGATTCGGAATCACGGGAATGGCTCGCGCGGGCGGGTGTCCTGCGCCAGGAAGTGCTGCAGCGCGGCACCACCCAGGAGGGCTGGATTTCGGGCGTCCTCGACCGCGACATGCTCGACGCTTCATGCCTTGTGCTGCCCGAGATCGGCCTGCTCGGCTCCGACGATCCGCGTTTCCATGCCACTCTCGATGTCGCCGCCAAGCGCCTGATGAAGAACGGCTTCCTGATGCGCTACCGCGAGGCCGACGATTTCGGCAAGCCGTCCAATGCCTTCCTGCTCTGTACCTTCTGGTACATCGACGCGCTGGCCAGCGTCGGCCGCCGTTCCGAGGCGATGGAACTCTTCAATAACCTGCTCGCCCGCCGCAACCATGTCGGGCTACTATCCGAGGATATCGATCCGAAGACCGGCGAGCTGTGGGGCAACTTTCCGCAAACCTACTCGCAGGTCGGGCTGATCCTGTCGGCCATGCGTCTGTCGCGGAGCTGGGAGGAGGGGCTATGGCACGCATCGTGATCGTCTCCAACCGGGTTCCGATTCCCAAATCCCGTGTCCCTGCCGCGGGCGGGCTTACCGTGGCGCTGCGCGACCTGCTCATCCCGGGCTCGACGTGGTTCGGCTGGAGCGGGCGGCTGTCGTCCGAGCCGTCGCTGCAGCCGGCGCTGGTCGAGGCACGCGGCGTCACCTACGCCACGGTCGACCTGACATCCGAGGCGCACCGCGCTTTCTATGTCGGCTTCGCCAACGGCGCGCTGTGGCCGCTGCTGCATTTCCGCCTGGGGCTGATGCATTACCGCCGCGAGGACTATCTCGGCTACCTCTCGGTCAACCAGACGTTCGCCACGGCGCTCGGCCAGGTGCTGCAGCCCGGGGATTCGGTGTGGGCGCACGACTATCACCTGCTGCCGCTCGGCCGCATGCTGCGCCAGCAGGGTTTCACCGGGCCGCTGGGCTTCTTCCTGCACGTGCCGTTCGTGCCGCCCTCGATGCTCGAGGCGATCCCTGTGGCGCGCGAGATGGTGGCCGATCTCTGCGCCTACGACGTCGTGGGCTTCCAGACCGAGGAGCATGCGCGCGATTTCCGCGACTGCGCGGCCCGCCTCCTGGGCGCCATGGTCGACGGCGAATGGGTGCGGCTGAACGGCCGGCGCGTGCGCGCCTTCGCCGACCCGATCGGCATCGACGCCCAGGCCTTCGCCGAGGAGGCCGAGCGCTCGGCCAACGACAAGCTGGTCCATCGCGTCTCCGGCAGCCTGGTCGGCCGCCTGCTCGCTGTCGGCGTCGATCGCATGGATTATTCCAAGGGCCTGCCCAACCGCTTCGAGGCCTACGGCCGCCTGCTCGAGCGCTATCCCGAGCATCGCCGCCGCATCCACTTCCTGCAGATCTGCCCGCGCTCGCGCGAGGAGGTCGACGAATATCGCCGCTTGCGCGCCGAGCTCGACCGGCTGACCGGCCGCATCAACGGCCGCTTCTCGGAGTTCGACTGGACGCCGCTGCGCTATTCGACGCGGCCGGCGCCGCGCTCGACGCTGGCCGGTCTCTACCGCATCAGCCGCATCGGCGTGGTGACGCCGCTGCGCGACGGCATGAACCTGGTGGCCAAGGAATACGTCGCGGCCCAGCCCGACGACGATCCGGGCGTGCTGGTGCTGTCCAAGTTCGCCGGCGCCGCGCACGAGCTCACCGAGGCGCTGATCGTCAATCCGTTCGACCCCGACGCCATCGCCGACGCCATGCACGCGGCGCTGACCATGCCGCAGGCCGAGCGCCGCGAGCGCCACGCCGCGCTCAAGGCCAAGGTCTTCCGCACCACCGCCAGTGTCTACTGCCAGCGCTTCCTCGATGCGCTGCATGCGCCGGCGCTGAAGCTGCAGGCGGCGTAAGCTTGCGTCGCGCTATACGCCGAAGGCTGGCGGATAGACGACGCGACCCTCGCCGCCCCGCAACGCGCCGGGCTCCAGTTCGAGCGCCATGAACGAGGCGCCGGAGAACGGTGCCTTGAGCGACTGCGCCAGCGCGGCAGAGAATCCGAAGCGCGGGTAGTAGTCCTGATGGCCAAGGACAACGACCGCCTGCCAGCCGCCCTCGCGCGCCCGTTGCAGGCCTGCGCGTACCAGGGCGCTGCCGATCCCCTGGCGCTGATGCTCCGGCCGCACCGCCATCGGCGCCAAGGCCAGGGCGCGCACGGGTTTGCCGCCAACAGTGACATTGAGAGCACTGAACAGGATGTGACCATCCACCAACGGATCGACGGCAACCAATTCGATGGCAACGAGTCCTGTTGTTCGCAGGTCTTCGATCAACTTGGACTCGTCGGTTCTGCCAAATGCTGCGTCGTTGAGATCCCGGATTGCGCTGTCGTCGACCGGCGTGCGTTCACGGATCACCATAGGCGCTTGACGCTGTAGTGCTCGAAAGCGCGTTCGTTGGTGACAAGGACAAGATCTTCGAGCATCGCCTGAGCTATCAGCATCCTGTCGAATGGATCTCGATGCTGGCCGGGCAGAGCCCCCGCGATTTGACCGTGCAGCACCGAGACGGGTAGTGCCGTGAACTGCTGGCTTTCGATGCACGACATCACGTCAGTTGCAACGAGGTCTGCTTCAGGCAGCTTCCCCAGACGATGCTTTGTCGCAATCTCCCATGCCGAGGCGGCGCTCACATATACGTCGGAGCCGGATCGGTCGATCTCCGCGCGAACGCGCCTCGGCAAGGACGGATGTCCGGCCAGCCACCAGAGGAATGCATGCGTATCGAGAAGCAGCCGCACGACTACTCCCAACGCTTCAGTTCATCCTCGGGTAGGGGTTCGAAGAACTCAGGCCCGATCTTGATCCGGCCCTTGAGGGCACCGAACTTCCGCTTCGGCTTGGCCTTGGGCGTCATCGGAACGATCTTCGCTACAGGATCCTTGCCGCGGGCAAGCACGATCTCCTCCCCGGCTTCCGCGCGGGCGACGAGCTTCGAAAGGTTCGTCTTGGCGGCATGGATCGTATAGGTCGGCATGCGAGGTATTTAGCTAATCGTCTTAGCTAATTCAAGCCCAGCGCGCCGGCGACGTGCCGAGCGGCTCGGGTGGCCTGGCGAAGAACGGCGGCGTTTCGCTAAGCTGCACGATCGGCTTGAGATGCCGCAAATGGCCGAACAGGCCGTCGCTTTCCATCAGGTAGCGCGCGAGCTCGGGCTCCGGCAGTTCTGCCACGCCCTTTGCCGGCTCGACGGTGCCGAGGTTCGCCAGCCAGTGCGCGACCTGGACCAGCGACACGCGCACCAGCCACGAGCCGCCCTGCTCGATCCTGCGCGCCAGGCCCACCATGGCGCCGAGCGCGCCGAGATAGCCCGCGATGTAGTCGAGCGCCTGGACCGGCAGGTTGCGTGGCTTGGCGAGCGAGCCTTGCGTCGCGCTGAGGCCGGTGACGTTCTGCACGATCGAATCGAAGCCGCGCCGGTCGGACCACGGACCGGCATGGCCATAGGCGCAGATGCTGACGCAGACGATGCCGGGCCTGAGGTCGGCGACGCGCTCGGGCGAGAAGCCGCGCGCCGCGACGGTGCCGGGGCGATAGCCCTGGGTGAAGACATCGGCCTCGCGCAGCAGGTCGGTCATGGTCTTGATGCCGGAGGCTTGCGTGAGATCGACCCAGGCGCAGCGCTTGCCGTGGCCGGTGTCCATCAGGATCTCGGTCTGGTAGGGCAGGTGAGGGGCGGCGATGTGCAGGACATCGGCGCCGTTCTCGGCCAGCACGCGGCCGCTGGTCGGCCCGGCCAGCACCCGCGTGAGATCGAGCGCGCGCACGCCGCTCAGCGGACGCTCGCCTTTCGGCAGGAGCCTGGGCGGCGCCTCGCCGATCTGGACGATGTCGATCAGCGGCAGCCTGGCGACCGCGATACCGTGCGGATGGGCATTCCATTCCTCGCGGCTGCGCACCAGGCCGCCGACGCAATTGCCGTCGGCGATCGCCTGCTCGATGGCAAGCCCGTCCCATTGCGCCACGGCTTCGGCCAGCGCCTCGCGAGTCTCGGCCTTGGCGCCGGTGATGCGCAGCGCGCCGGCGCGATGGTGCGGATGGTTGGTGTGCAGGAACATGATGCGGCCATCGCGCGTCGGGTAGTGCCCCGCCAGCGGATCCCACGACACCGGCTTCTTGCCGTTCTGCAGCACATAGGTGTTGGAGCGTAGCGATGCCGCCGCGGCATGGCGGTCGATGCTCACGGCCTGCGGCTTGCCGGTCCTGAGCCGCCACAGGTCGGAGACCGCGAGGCCGACCGCACCCAGCGCTGCCGAGCCTGCCGCGGCGATGCGCCAGGGCGTCACGAACACCGGGTCCTCGCCGCCGGTGATGGCGAGAGAATCGTCGCCGCGTCTGGCGCGGCCGAGTTGGGCGAGCACCGCGTAGGCGAGGTCCGCGCTCACGTCTCGGCCATGACCTTGCTGAGCGTGGCCATCAGGTCCTGCGGGCAGGTGATATGCGGATTATGGCTGGCATCGATCTCGTAGTACTTCCAGGTCGAATCGCCCTTGGCGCGCTCGGCGAACTGCCGGAACGTGTCGCCCGGTCCGCTGCGCTTGGCATAGATGTAGGCGCGCGGCAGCGGCGGCTCGCGCGAGGCGAGCCGGAGCTTCTGCTCAAAAGTCTTGATCGGCTGCGAGCGCCGGCGTGGCGTTGCCCAGGTGACGTCCTCGGGCGCCGTGTCGGGTGGCATCGGAATCGGCGGGATGCGCCAGCCCGCGCCTTCGCCCATTGCCTTGCCGCGCATGGTTTCCGTCACGTCCGGTCCGACGAGGTCGAACAGGCTCTGGCCGTCCTGCGGCGCGAAGGCGTCGATATACACAACGCGTGCAATGCGCCGGCGTGACTTGTCGGCGACGCCGGTCGCGACCATGCCGCCGTAGGAATGGCCGAGCAGGGTGACCTCCTTCAGGTCCTCGCAATCGAGCACCGCCGCCACGTCGTTGATGTGCGTGGTGAGGTCGATCTCGTGGTGGGCGAGGTGGGCCCGCTCGCCCAGGCCGGTGTAGGTCGGCGAGAAGAACTGATGGCCGGCGGCGACGAACAGCGGCCGCATCTTCTTCCACGCCCAGGCGGCCGACCACGCACCGTGTGCAAGAACGATCGTTGCCATACGTCCCCCCTAGAGAAGCTGGCGAAGCCTATATTTGGGTGCTATTACGAATTACTCGCAATGACATCCGAACCAACCATAGCACTGGGCGAGGCCCCTGTGGGCTTTCGTGGCCGAATCCTTCAGCTCTCGGTGAACGGTTCCGGCACCGGCCTTCCCGGCCCGGAGTTGGAGCGCCGGCTGATCGAGCTGGGCTTCGTCGAAGGGGCCAGCGTCGAGCTGTTGCATCAGGGCCTGTTCGGCGGCGATCCCATTGCCGTGCGCGTCGCTCATACGACCATTGCCCTGCGCCGCCGCGAAGCCATGGCGATCCTGGTGACGGTTTCGTCTTCATGAGCGCCACCGTCATAGCACTGGTCGGCAATCCCAACTGCGGCAAGACCGCGTTGTTCAACGCCTTGACCGGCAGCCGCCAGAAGGTCGCCAACTATCCCGGCGTCACCGTCGAGAAGAAGATCGGCCCGCTGACGACGCCGGCCGGCCGGTCGATCCAGGTCGTCGACCTTCCCGGCACCTATTCCCTGCGCGCGCGCTCGCCCGACGAGGAGATCACGCGCGACGTCGTGCTCGGCCGCCTGCAGAGCGAGGTCGCGCCCGACCTGATCGTCTGCGTCGCCGACGCCTCCAACCTCCGGCTGGCGCTGCGGCTTGCGCTCGAGCTGAGGCGCGTCGGCCGGCCGGTGATGCTGTCGCTCAACATGATGGACATCGCGCGCAAGCGGGGCATTGCGATCGACGTCGAGCGCCTGTCGCGCGAGCTTGGGTTGCCGGTCGTGGAATCGGTGGCAGTGCGTCGCGGCGGCACCGATGCGCTGCTGTCCGGCATCGACAAGCGCCTCGACGAGCAGCTCGAGGCCGGCGAGGCCGACTGGCATCCACCCGATGCCGGCGCGCTCCGCGTCGGCCAGCGCGAGGCCGATCGCCTGCTGGCTGCCGTCGTGCGCGGGCCGGGACAGCGCGACACGCTGACGGCGCGCATCGATGCGCTGCTGCTGCATCCCGTGGTCGGGTTGATCGTCCTGCTGGTCCTCCTGTTCGTGATGTTCCAGGCAGTGTTCGCCTGGGCGACGCCTGCCATGGACGGGATCGAGGCCGCCTTCCATTGGCTGGGCGATCAGGTCGGAGCCGCGCCGCTGCCCGACCTGCTCAAGAGCTTCCTCAAGGACGGCCTCATAGGCGGCGTCGGCGCGGTCATCGTGTTCCTGCCGCAGATCGTGATTCTCTTCTTCTTCATCCTCGTCCTCGAGGACCTGGGCTACATGGCGCGCGCGGCCTTCCTGATGGATCGCATCATGGGCGGCGCCGGCCTGCACGGGCGCGCCTTCATTCCCCTGCTCTCGTCCTTTGCCTGCGCCATTCCCGGCATCATGTCGACCAGGGTCATCGACAACCGGCGCGACCGGCTCACCACCATCCTGGTGGCCCCGCTGATGACCTGCTCGGCGCGCATTCCGGTCTACACCCTCATCATCGGCGCCTTCATCCCCGACCGCGAAGTCTGGGGCTTCGTCGGCCTGCAGGGGCTGGTGATGTTCGGCCTCTATGCGACGGGCATCGCCGGAGCGCTCGCGGTGTCGTTCGTCCTGAAGCGCCTCATCTGGCGCGGCACGCCGGGCGAGCCCTTCATGCTGGAGCTGCCCGACTACAAGATGCCGCGCGCCAGAAGCCTCGCCATCGGCCTGTGGACGCGGGCGACGGCCTTCCTCAAGCGAGCCGGCACCACCATCGCCTCGATGATGATCCTGATCTGGTTCCTGGCGAGTTTCCCGCAGCCGCCGGAAGGCGCCACCGAGCCCGCCATCAGCTACAGCCTCGCCGCCATGATCGGCTCGGCGATCCAGCCGCTGACCGCGCCGCTCGGCTTCAACTGGCAGATCAACGTCGCCCTGATCCCGGGCATGGCGGCGCGCGAGGTCGCGGTCGGCTCGCTCGGCACGATCTATTCGATCGCGGGCGGCGAGGAAGCGACCGAGCAGATCGGCCGTGCCCTGGTCGCGAGCTGGAGCCTCGGCACGGCGCTTGCACTGCTCGCCTGGTACGTCTTCGCGCCGCAGTGCGCCTCCACGCTGGCCGTCATCCGTCGCGAGACCGGCGGCTGGAAGTGGATGTGGATCACCTTCGCCTACATGCTGGCGCTGGCCTATGTCGCCGCGCTCGCGACCTACCAGATCGCCCGCGCGCTGGGCGCCGGCTGACGACGCTTTTTAGACCGGGCCAGCCGCCGCCAGCCCTTCCATTCGAGGCTTTCTATGATCAAGCAGCGGCGGGGCTTTCGCTACTGGCTCCAACAGCTCCATCTCTGGATCGGCCTGATCCTTCTCCTGCCCCTGGTGATGATGGGCGTGACTGGCGCGGTGCTGGTCTACGGCCACGACATCGAGCATCTGCTGGGCCAGGGCGAGCCGACGGCCAGGACGCCAGGCGAATGGCGCTCGCCGGGGGAGCTCATGGAGGCGGCGCGCACCGCTTCGAACGATCCGACGCGCATCCCCATCGCGGTGCGCTGGCCGATGGAAGCGGGTGAGCCCGCTGCCGTGCGCCTGTCGCGGCCAGGCATGGCGGGCGAGCGGTCGCAGTTCCGCGGCGGCCAGCAAGGAGGCCAGCGGCAAGCGCAAGGCCAGGTACCTGCTCAAAGTCCGTTTGCCGGCAGCCTGCAGATCCTGATCGATCCGGTGTCGCTGCAGGTGCTGGAGACGCAGCAGGCGATGACGGGTTGGCTGCGTTTCTTCCATGACCTGCACGGCCATCTTTTCATCGCGGGCGGGCTCGGCCGCGAGCTGGTGGGCTGGCTCGGCGTGGCGCTTCTCGTACTCGGCTGCTCGGGCCTCTATCTCTGGTGGCCACGGCCCGGCCAGTGGAAGGCAGCCTTCATCGTGCGCCGCACCGCCACGGGCCTGCGCTTCAATCGCGAGCTGCACGGCGCGGTCGGCATCTGGAGCCTGGTGCTGTTCATGCTGGTGAACTTCACCGGCGTCTATCTCGCCTTCCCGCAGCAGATCTCGGCCGCGGTCAACGCGGTGTGGCCGGGCCGCGACATGCGGTTGGCGATGTCCCAGGCGCGCGTCGAGCCGATGCGCGGCGTCCAGGCGATGGGCGTCGACGAGGCGGTCGAGCTCGCGCGCTCGAAAGTGCCCGACGGCCGCTTCCTCAATGCCTTCCTGTCGACCCGGCCCGACCAGGCGATGCGCGTCGGCCTGGTCCGCGCCGATCATGCCGAGGGCGCGCCGATCATCACGGTGATCATCGATCCCTTCCGCAAGAGCGTGGTCGACGTGTTCGATCCCAGGACCATGAGCACGGGCGAGCGCATCATCGCCTGGCAGCGCGCACTGCATTACGGCATCGGGCTCGGCGGCGGCTACAAGTTCCTGGTCTTCGTCTCGGGCGTGGTCATCCCGGTGTTCGCCGTCACCGGCTTCCTGATGTGGTGGCTGAAGCGCCGCAACCGCCGCGCCGGCGAACGCGCCAAGGCGGCGATCCAGGCGGCAGCGGCGGCGCGGGCGGCGGATTAACAGGCCACGTCTTCTCCTCCCCCGTAAGACGGGGGATGAGCGTCATCTCGCCCCCAGGTCGTAGAGCACGATCGCCCGTCGTGGCTCGGTTGGCAGCGAGCGCCATTGCGCCGGATCGACGATCGTGCCGTGCGCCCGCACCCAGCGCTCGAAGTCGCGCATGCGCCGGTTGGTCGCCAGCACCACGAACCGCACCTCGCCGCGCTCGACCGCCCTGGCGAAGGCATCGACGCTCATCACCGGGTCGCTGCCGAAGAAGCCGCCGAACGCCATCACCGGCTGGCCGGTGCCGATGATCACCGGCGCCGCCAGCAGCGCGTTGGGCGCGGCCAGCAGGAAGCGCGCGTTGCCGCGATGCTGCTTCAGGAACGCCTGCAGCTTGGGATCGTCGGTCAGCGCCTTCCAGTCGCGCGACAGGATCGGCCCGCGACCGTCATCGATGCCGAGCCAGCGCGGCAGGCTGGCCGACGGTAAGGTGAGGTTGCCCGGGGCGAAGACGGCGGAGAGCGACCACAGCGCCGGCAGCACGAGCAAGGCGACGCCACCGATGACGGCTGGCGGACGCCTGTCGCGCCATTGCGCGGCGATGGCGGCCAGCAGCGCCACGGCGGGAAAGCCGACCCAGCTCGACGTCCAACCCAGCGACCCGCCGGCGATCCAGGCCTGCCACAGGGCGGCGGCGCCGAGACCCATGGCGAGATGCGTCGAACCGCGACGCCAGAGCTCGAAGCAGCCGATGCCGGCCAGGGCCGCGAGCGGCGGTCCCAGAGTCGAGAGGTAATAGGCGTGGAAGATGCCGCCAGCCAGGCTGTAGACGAGGCCGTAGGTCAGCGCCCACACGCTCCACAACGCCACCACCGCACGCCGCCGACGCCAGGCGAACACCGCCCCCAGCACGGCGAGCGGCAGGGTCCAGGCGAACTGCATGGCGAGCGCAGGCTCGGCAAGCCGGAGCGGTCCGACCGGCACGGCGTCATAGGCGACGAAGCGCGGCGTCGGAGCCGGCGCTGGCGTGGGCGTTGGCGCCGGCGTGTTGCGCACGAAGCGCTCCAGCCCGTTGTGCATGACGATGAGCTCGAGCATGGAGTTGTCGTGGCTGCTGCCAGCATAGGGCCGGCTCCCCTTGGGCGTGAGATCGAACGCCACCGCCCAGGAGAGCGAAACGGCGGCGAGCGTGACGGCGGCAGCCGTCATCCAGGCCAGCCGCCGGCGCCAATCGAGCGTGCCCGCGAGCAGCCAGCCCGCCAGCAGGGCCGGCCCGCACACCAGCGCCGCCAGCATCTTGGTGTTGAAGGCGAGGCCCAGCAGCGCCATCGCCACCACCAGCGACAGGCCGCGGCCGCGCAGCGCGACCGTGGCCGCCAGCAGCAAAAAGAGGATCAGCCACGAATCGGTGTTGTTCGAGCGGTCGATGGCGACGGCGATGGGCATGATCGCCAGCAGCAGGGCCGCGATGACGGCGGCGGGGGCGCCGAGCGGCCGCACCAGGCGGTAGAGCAGGGCCACCGAGGCGATGCCGGCCAATGCCTGCGGCAGATGGATCGACCAGCCGCTGTAGCCCAGCACGGCGGCGAAGATGGTCTGGATCCAGAAGGCGACCGGCGGCTTGTCGAGCGAGATGAAGCCCGCCGGATCGAACGAGTTGTAGAAGAACAGCCAGACGCCCTGCAGCATGCTGCGCACGCCGGCGGCGTAGTAGGCGGTGCCAAAACCGTTGTCGTCCAGCCGGACCAGCCGCAGGACGGCGGCGACCAGCAGCACGGCGGCGAAGGCCGCCCATTCGATCCGTCGTCTGCTCGCCAGGTCCGTCAATCGCCTCCCCCTGAGGGGTCTACGCAGGATAAGGCAGCCTCATCCCACGTTGGGAGAGGTTTTCTCAGCGCGCCGCCTCCCGACGCTTCATCAGAATTTCAGCTCAGAGATTGAGTCGATAAATGCCTGATCGTCGGCTTTTGTGGGACTCGCCGCGGCTAGGCGCGATTGCCGGCGCGCTTCCTTGATGAATTGAGGAGAGCGCACATCCGGAACCCAAATTCGGATCGGCCGCAGCCCTTGGGCGCGCAGCCGCGCACTGGCCTTGGTGCGAGATGACTTGCGAGCAGTGGACTTGGCCATTGCCGTGGACTCCTAGGCTGCGCGCAGCCTAGCCGGCTTTACGAGCCGCGCAAGGTCAGGCTGGCAGCGGCCCCTTGAACACGAAGAAGGCGCCGGCGCAGATCAGGGCGAAGCCGACGACGTGGTTCAAGGTGATGCGCTCGCCGAGATAGAGCACCGAGAACAGGGCGAACACCGAAAGCGTGATCACCTCCTGCATGGTCTTGAGCTCGGCCGCCGAATAGACCGTGTGGCCCAGGCGATTGGCCGGCACGGCGAAGCAGTATTCGATGAGGGCGATGCTCCAGCTCACCAGCACCACCATCCACAACGGCCGCTCGGTGAACTTGAGATGCCCGTACCAGGCGAATGTCATGAACACGTTCGAGACCATCAACAGGCCGACGGGGGCGGCGGCCGGGGGCAACCAAGTCATCCAGGCTCCTATTCAGCTTTGATTCCGAGTTTCTTGATCAGCGGCACGACCAGTTTCTCTTCCTTGTCGAGCATGGCCGCCAGTTCCTGCGGCGTGCTGGATTTCGTCTCGGCCGTGAGGTCGGCGGTGCGCTCGCCCGTACCGCCGCCGCGACGAACGCCGCCTCGGCGATCTCCTGTTTCGTGGCGCCGGCCTCGCGTGCGTTGCGCGTGAGGTTCATGATCGAAGAGAGAATCAGCGCTTTGAGCCGGCCATCGAGCGGCGCAGCGTCTCGTTGATGCGTGCCTGCCACCCCGGTCCAGCCTTGCGAAAATGCGTCAGGACATCGCGATCGAGTCGAATCGAGATCGCCTGCTTCTTTGCAGTTCCTGCCGGTCGGCCTCGACGCACGACTTTGCGGCCGACCATAACGTCGGCTTCCTCGAACCAGGATCGGTTCAAGGCTGGCGCATCGTCAGGATCGCGCCAAGGTCGCTTCGAAGAACGCTTTTTCACGGCCATTTGCCTTCCTCATCGAGATGCTGCGCGTCAGCCGCCAACCGACCGATCGATATGAACCTCGGTTCGCCGTGGTCCCGACGATCGTCGATGCGCGGCATATGTCGGTCGCCAAAAACCAGTCCTGCAAGGGCGAAGTCCAGACCACGCGTCTCGAGTGTCAGCGCACGCTTGGCCTCGTCGTACGCTATCCGCACGAATTATTGTATATACAATAATCAAGGCGGCGACAAGGCCGCAGGCCGGTGCTGCGCCCACGGCCGCGCCGCTTCCAGGAGCGCGCCCAGGCGCAGCACGTCGGTTTCGTTGCCCCACCGGCCCACGATCTGCACCGAGGTCGGCAGGCCGTCGGCGCCGAACCCCGAGGGCAGGGCGAGCGCGGGATGGCCGGTGAGGTTGAAGGGGTACTGGTATGAGGTCCAGCCCTGGCGGGTGATTCCGCATTTCACGCCGTCGACTAAAACTTCGTCGTTGGCGGCGTCGTGGCCGACGTCGAGCGCGGTGCGCGAGTTGGTTGGCGTCACCAGGAAGTCGTAGCGCTCGAACAGCGACTGGATCTTGCGGAACAGCGCCGTGCGCGCGAACTGGGCGTTGCGGAAGTCGGCCAGGCTGAACGTGGCGCCGCGCTCCATGAAGGCGAGCGTCACCGGGTCCATCTGGTTCTGCCATTTCGGCAGGTACTGGGCGCAGAACACGGCGAAGTTCGCCTGGTAGAGCACGCGGCCCTCGTATTCGATCCAGTCGATCTTCTCCGTCACCTCCTCGACGTCGGCGCCCAGCTCCTGCCAGGCGGCAAGGGCTGAGCGCGTGTTGGCGCGCACGTCGGCGGCGACGCGCGGATTGGCGGTGAGCTCGATGTAGCCGATGCGGACGCCCGAGAGATCGTCGCCGGCAAGCTCGGGCGACAGCGGATGCTGCACGCCGCCCGACAAGGTCCACGGATCCTTCTCGCTTGGGCCCGCCAGCACGGAATGCATGATCGCGGCGTCGGTCACGGTGCGGCTGAGCGGCCCGGCGTAAACGTTGTTGCCGAAGGCGTCGCGCGTGGTGTCGGCGGGCACGGCGCCGAGCGTCGGCTTCAAGCCGACCAGCCCGCTGCACGAGGCCGGGCCGCGGATCGAGCCGGCGCCGTCGGTGCCGAGCGACAGCGGACCGAGCCCCGCGGCGACGGCCGCCGCACCACCGCCGCTCGAACCGCCCGGCGTGCGCTCGAGGTTCCAGGGATTGCGCGTGATGCCGAAGGATGGCCCGTCGGTCAGGCCTTTCACGCCGAACTCCGGGGTGGTGGCCTTGGCGATGATGATGGCACCGGCGGCGCGCAGGCGCTTGACCAGGATGTCGTCGGCCGCTGCGGCAGGATTGTCCTCGAAGATCGCCGAGCCGTGGCGCGTCGGCACACCCTTCACGTCCACGAGGTCTTTCACGCTGATCGGCACGCCATGCAGCGGACCCAGCGTCTCGCCCTTGCTCACCGCCACTTCTGCCGCCTTGGCATCGCGCCGCGCCTGCTCGTGCATGAGCACGCGGAAGCAGTTGAGCCTGGGGTTGGCCTTGTCAGCTGCCTTCAGCACCGCATCGACATACTCGACAGGCGAAAGCTTTTTGGCGCGGATGAGGGCGGCGGCTTTGACAGCCGGCGTGAACAGAAGGTCGGTCTCGGTCATCGCAGCACCATAGGCGATCCTCGACAGGCTCTGCCACCTGCGCTACGCCGCGCGCGGATGTTCTCGCTGCCGATCCTCGCCGGGCTGGCCTTCATGGCCGTCGTCACCTCGTTCATTTCCGGCATCTTCGGCATGGCAGGCGGCATGCTGCTGATCGGCTTCTTGCTGGCGGTGCTGCCGGTGCCGGTCGCCATGGTGTTCCACGGCGTCATCCAGATCGCGGCCAACAGCTGGCGCGCCTGGCTGTGGCGCCATCACGTGAAATGGAGCGTGGTGCTGAAGTTCGGTTCGGGGTCGGCGGCCTCGCTGATCGTGTTCTCCTTCGTCGACTTCGTGCCGGACAAGGCGCTGGTCCTGATGGTGGTCGGACTGACGCCGTTCGCGGCGCTGGCCGTGCCGCAGCGCGTCGCCCCCGACATCGAGCGCGGCGGGCAGGCCTTCCTGGCGGGTGCGATCGGCGGCGCCATGCAGCTCGTGGCCGGCATCACCGGGCCGTTGCTGGACATCTTCTATGTGCGCACCGGCATGACGCGGCAGACCAACATCGCCACCAAGGCGGCGGCCCAGGTGCTGGGCCATCTCACCAAGGTCGCCTATTTCGGCGTCCTGATCGCCAATCCGGCCGGCCGCGACCTCGAGCAATGGCTGGTCATGGCCTATGCCGCCTGCTTCGCGGTGCTGGGGACCACCTTGTCGCGCAGCTTCCTCGACCGTATGTCCGACAGGCAATTCTATCACTGGACGCGCCGGGTGATCCTGGCCATCGGCGTGGTCTATCTTTCGCAGGGCATCTGGCTGATGGTGACGCGATGGTGGATGTGAAGGCCGAGGTGAGGGCGCTGCTCGACCGCCTGCCCGACGACTGCAGCTATGCCGACGTGCAGCGCGGCATTGCCGTGTTGATGTGGCCCAAGCAGGGAGACGGCAGCCTCAAGCCGCCGGAGCGCCTGCCGCCGGAAGAAGTTAGACGCCGGCTGCGCGACTGGCTGAAATCGGAGAAGGACAAATGAAGGACCGTGTCTCGATCGAACTCAAGGATGGCGTGGCCGATGTCCGCCTGGTCCGCGCCGACAAGATGAACGCCCTCGACCCGGCGATGTTCGAAGGCATCATCGAAGCGGGCGACCAACTCGCGAAGATGAAGGGCCTGCGCTGCGTCGTGCTGTCGGGTGAGGGCAAGGCCTTCTGCGCCGGCCTCGACATGGGAAGCTTCGCCGCCATGAAGGCCGACGGCGACGCCGTGCCCGGCGTGCGCGATCTCACCAGGCGCACCCACGGCATCGCCAACCGTCCGCAGCAATGCGCCTGGCAGTGGCGCACCCTGCCGGTGCCGGTGATCGCCGCGGTCCATGGTGTGGCTTTCGGTGGCGGCTTCCAGATCATGCTGGGCGCCGACATGCGCTACGCCACCGCCGACACGCGCTTCTCGGTGATGGAGATCAAGTGGGGCCTGGTGCCCGACCTCGCCGGCACGCAGCTCATGCGTCATCTCGCGCGCGAGGACGTGGTGCGCGAGCTCACCTACACTGGCCGCATCTTCAACGGCACCGAGGCGCAGCAACTGGGCTTCGTCACAAGGGTGGTCGACGATCCGCGCGCCGCGGCGCTGGAGACGGCGAAGGAAATCGCCGGCAAAAGTCCCGACGCCGTCCGTGCGGCCAAGCGTATCCTGAACGATGCCGTGGCCGTCGATGCCGCGACTGGCCTGATGGCGGAGTCCGTCGAGCAGCAGAAGCTGATCGGCTCGCCCAACCAGCTCGAGGCGATCATGTCGAACCTGCAGAAGCGCGCCGCCAACTACAAGGACTGACGCCATGAACCGCCAATGGCTCTATGCCAAACAGCCCCAGGGCAAGATCGGACCCGATACCTTCCAGTGGACCGAGCAGGCGATCCCCGAGCCGCGCGATGGCGAGGCGCTGGTGCGCACGCGCATGTTGTCGCTCGATCCCGCCAACCGCGCCTGGATGATGGGCAAGACCTATCGCGATGCACTGGAGCCTGGCCAGGTGATGAGCGGCTTCGCCATCGGCGAGGTGGTGGAGTCAAAGACCGGCGGGCTGAAGGCGGGCGACATCGTCGAAGGCGACTGGGGTTGGCAGGACTACGCCGCCCTGCCGGCGCGGCGCCTGACTAAGAGGACGACCAATGCGCCTCTCGAGCTGCTGATCGGTCCACTCAGCGTCACCGGCCTCACTGCCTATTTCGGCCTGCTCAATGTCGGGCAGCCCAAGCCAGGCGACACGGTGCTGGTCTCGGCGGCAGCCGGGGCGGTCGGCACGATGGTGGGCCAGATCGCCAAGCTCGCCGGCTGCCGGGTGGTCGGCACGGCGGGCGGGCAGGACAAATGCGACTGGCTGGTGCGCGATCTCGGCTTCGATGCCGCCGTCGACTATAAGGCGGGCGGCGTGTACCGCGCCCTGCGCGCCGTCTGCCCGCACGGCATCGACGTCTACTTCGACAATACCGGCGGGCCGGTGCTCGAAGCGGCGCTGTCGCTGATGAACGTGCGCGGCCGCATCGTCTGCTGCGGCAACGTCTCGCAATACGACGTCGAGAAGCCGGCGCCCGGCCCGATGGCGGTGCCTGGGCTGGTGGTCGTCAAACGACTGCGCCTCGAAGGTTTCATCGTCATGGACTTTTATGACCAGCGCGCGGCGGCTGAAGCCAGGCTGGCGCGCTGGGTCGAGGAGGGGAAGATCAAAGCCATCGTCGATATCGTCGACGGCCTCGACAAGGCGCCCCAGGCGCTGATCGGCCTGTTCGAAGGCCGCAACAAGGGGAAGATGGCCGTGCGCGTTTAGTCGACGCTTTGCACTTTATACGAGCATGGCGTCGAAAACTGTGGTAACGTGCCTTCAGGTGCTCGATGTGTAGCCCATAGGTGCGTATGCAGCGTGTTGGTGCATGGCTATCGGCCATTGTCTGCCTGCTGTCGCTGATCTGCTCACCCGGCTTTGCCGCCGATCCGTCCTCCGTTCCCATCCTGCTCTATCATCGCCTCGGTCCGGTCTCGCCCGACGAGATGACCGTGACGACGCCCGTGTTCGAGGCCCAGCTCGAGCTGATCAAGGAGCGTGGCTACAAGGTCATCCCCCTGGCCGCACTGGTGGCTGCCCTGGGCGACTCTGCGGTTCCGCTCCCGGAGCGCGCCGTGGTGCTGACCGCCGACGACGGCCATCGCACCGTCTACTCCGACATGTTTCCGCTGATCCAGCGCCTGAAGATTCCCGTCACGCTGTTCATCTATCCGTCGGCGATCTCCAATGCCGACTATGCGATGACCTGGGCACAGTTGGCCGAGATGAAGGCGTCGGGGCTGGTCGACATCCAGTCGCACACCTTCTGGCACCCCAATTTCAACGTCGAGCGCAAGCGGCTGACACCGGCGGCCTACGAGAAGTTCACCCAGGACCAGCTTCTGAAGTCCAAGGCCGTGCTTGAGCAGCGCTTCGGCGAGAAAGTGGACCTCTTGGCCTGGCCCTTCGGCATCCGAGACGATCAGCTCGACCAGTGGGCGCAGGCGGCGGGCTATGTCGCGGCGTTCACCATCGAACGCCGCCCGGTGATGCGGTCCGACAAGATCATGGCGCTGCCGCGCTTCATCGTCACCAACCTCGACCGCGGCGAACGCTTCGTGTCGCTTCTGGGAGCCTCAAAATGAAGAACGTCTTGCGGCCTCTGCTGGCCGCCGCTGTGCTTTACCTCGTGCCGGCGACAGCGGCCTATGCCCAGGACAAGGACGTCGAGACAAAGCAGGATCAGGTCAAGGAAGCGGCGCGCGACGCCGAGCGCGAAGGCACGATCGTCGACGGCGCGACCGGCGCACCGATCGCCGGCGCCATCGTCACGGCGGGCGACAAGACGGTGCAGACCGACACGAAAGGCCGCTATCGCGCCCCTGCCGGGACCCAGCCGTTGCAGGTCCGTGCCGTCGGCTACGGCCGCTCGACCGTCGCGGCAAGCGATGCCGGGTCGCCGACCACCGAACTCGTGCCGTTGCGGCCCAAGGCGCTTTACCTCACCGTCTACGGCATCGGCGCGCCGTTCCTGCTCGATCCGGCGCTCGACGTGATCGAAAAGAGCGGCCTCAATGCGTTGGTCATCGACATCAAGGGCGATCGCGGCCTCATCCCTTATCCCAGCAAGCTGCCGCTCGCCGCCAAGATCGGAGCGCAGAAGCTGCGCACCATTCCCGACCTGAAGGCGCTCACGGCCAATCTCAAGAGCAAGGGCATCTACCTGATTGCCCGCATCGTGGTGTTCAAGGACGACCTGCTGGCCGCGTCGCATCCACAGTGGGCGATCCGGACCGCGGGCGGCGGCCTGTGGAAGGACCGCGAGGGCTTGGCCTGGATCGATCCCTCCCGCCGCGAGGCGTGGGACTACACCCTGAGCGTCGCCGAGGAGGCGGCCGCGGCCGGCTTCGACGAGATCCAGTTCGACTATATCCGCTTTCCCGACACCGGCGGCCTTGCCTTCGCCGATGCGTCCGACGAGAACGGGCGCGTGGCGGCGATCACCGGCTTTCTTCGCGAGGCGCGCAAGCGGCTCACGCCCTACAACGTGTTCACGGCAATGGATTCCTTCGGCTACGTCTGCTGGAACCAGAACGACACCGGCATCGGCCAGAGGGTCGAAGACCTTGCCACGGCGGTCGACATCATATCGCCCATGCTCTATCCGTCGGGCTTCCAGTTCGGCATCCCCGGCTACCGCAATCCGGTCCAACACCCCTACGAAATCGTCCACCTCTCGCTCGAAGAGTGTAAGCGGCGGACGGCGAACACGGCGGTGCGGTACAGGCCGTGGCTGCAGGCATTCACCGACTATGCCTTTGGCGGAAAGGTCTTCGGCGCCGATGAGATTGCCAAGCAGACCAGGGCGTCGCGCGACGCCGACACGGACGGTTGGATGCTGTGGAATCCCCGCAACGTCTACACGACTAATGAGATCAAGCCGGAGCCCCCTGAGAGCAAGGCCAAGGCGGCCCGCTGAGGCAGTCCGGCTCTTCCTTGTCGGTCTGATCTGCCAGATCGCCGTCGCCTGCGCGGGGCCGGCGACGCCTGCCGCCGCGGCGCCACCCACCTCTCCCAGCCAGGCCGCCGAGGCCGTCGGCGCCATCGTGCGCGACGAGATCGCCAATGGAAAAGTGCCTGGCGCCGTCGTCGTGCTGGGCATCGGCGATCGCATCGTCGTCCGCCAGGCCTACGGCAATCGCTCCGTGATGCCCTCGGTGCAGCCTGCCACGCTCGACACGGTCTACGACGCCGCCTCGCTCACCAAGGTGATGGCGACGTCGGTGGCAATCATGCAGCTGGTCGAGCGCGGCCAGATCGATCTCGACCGGCCGGCCGCCGCCTACTGGCCGGCCTTCGCCGCCAACGGCAAGGGCGGTATCACGGTCCGCCAGCTCATGACGCATTACGCCGCCCTGCCGGCCGGCATCCCGACGCGCGCCTGGTCGGGCACGGAGGGCGCGCTCGATGCCATCGTGGCGCTGAAGCCGCTGGCGCCCGCCGGCACGCGGTTCGTCTACAGCGATGTCGATTTCATCGTGCTGGGCGAGATCGTGCGGCGGGTCTCGGGCCAGCCGCTCGATGCCTATGCGGCCAAGAACATCTTCCAGCCCCTCGGCATGCGCGACACCACCTTCCGGCCGTCCACGCCCAGGGACCGCATCGCACCGGCCGACGTCGAGGGCGGCGAACTGCGTTGGGGCGAGGTCCAGGATCCCATTGCCTATCGCATGGGTGGCGTCGCGGGCCATGCCGGCGTCTTCACCACCGCCGACGACCTCACGAAGTTCGCGCAGATGATGCTGTCGGGGGGCAAGGGCGTGCTGAAGCCAGGGTCGGTCGCGGCCATGACGCAGCCCCAGAGCCCGCCCGGCGGCTCCGCCTTGCGCGGCCTCGGCTGGGACATCGATTCGCCCTACGCCGTGTGGATGGCGCCGTCGTTCTCGCCGCAGTCCTACGGCCATACCGGGTACACCGGCACGGCGATCTGGATCGACCCTACGACGAAGACCTTCCTGATCGTTCTCACCAACCGGCTGCATCCCGACGGCAAGGGCAACAATCTGCAAATGCTGCGACGTCTCTCGACCGTGGCCGGTGCCGCGTCACGCGGCGAGCAGAGCCGGGTGATGTCGGGGATCGACGTGCTCGAAGCCTATGGCTTTCGCCAACTCGCCGGGCGCCGGGTCGGACTCATAACCAACCGCTCGGCGCTCGACTCAGGCGGCCGGCGCACCGCCGATGTCCTGCGCCAGGCCAGTGCCCGGCAAGGAGGCGGCCCGCAACTGGTGGCGCTGTTCAGCCCCGAGCACGGGCTCGATGCGGCGGCCGAAGGCAAGATCGCCTCGGGGCGCGACCAGGCGACCGGCCTGCAGGTGTTCAGCCTCTATGGCGAGACGAGGCGACCGACGCCGGCGATGCTGGCCGGTCTCGATGCGCTGATCTTCGACATGCAGGATGTCGGCGCACGCTACTACACCTATCCCACGACCATGGCCTATGCGATGGAGGCGGCGGCCGCCAACAAGCTCGACTTCTATGTGCTCGACCGGCCTGATCCCATCACGGCGAGCACGGTGCAGGGTGCGGTGCTTGACGACGATCTCACCTCATTCATCACCTATCTGCCGCTGCCGGTGCGCCACGGCATGACGTTGGGCGAGCTGGCGCGCCTGTTCAACATGGAGAAGAACATCGGCGTCCGGCTGCATGTCGTCACCATGCGCCGCTACGAGCGGACGATGTGGTTCGACCAGACCGGCTTTGCCTGGGTGCCGCCGTCGCCCAACCTGCGCAAGCTCGAGCAGGCCGTGCTCTACCCGGGCGTGGGCATGATCGAAGCCGCCAATGTCAGCGTCGGCCGCGGCACGGACACGCCCTTCGAGCTGGTGGGCGCGCCCTGGATCGACGGCAAGGTCCTGGCCGATCATCTGAACGGTCGCAGGATCGCCGGTGTGCGCTTTGAAGCCGCGACCTTCACGCCGCGCGAGTGGGTCTATCCCGGCCAATCCTGCGGTGGCGTACGGATCGTGCTCACCGACCGCAATCGCCTCGACAGTCCGCTGCTCGGCGTCGAGCTGCTGTCGGCGCTCTGGCGCCTCTACGGCGACCGGCTCCAGATCGACCGCACGCTCGGCATGATCGGCTCACGGGCCTCGCTCGCGGCCGTCAAGGCGCTGGCCGATCCGCGCGAGGTCGCGCAATCCTGGACACCCGGCGTAGCCGAGTTCCTCACCAAGCGGCAGCCGCATCTCTTGTATTGATCCGCCGCTTTCCTCCCCAGCGAAGCTGGGGAGGTGGCGCCGTCATACGGCGTCGGAGGGGTCATGAGCATCAGTGCCGGTGCTCATGACCCCTCCGCCCCTTCGGGGCACCTCCCCACGCAAGCGTGGGGAGGATCGCTTCATCGTCCGACGAACACCGGCTTCCGCTTCTCGACGAACGCCTGCACGGCCTCCTTGTGGTCGGCGGTGCGCGAGGCCTGCACCAGGCGCTCGGCCTCGCGGTGCAGCGCGGTCGGATAGTCGATGTGCAGCGCGTCGTCGAGGTTGTCCTTCATGTTGCGCAGCGCCACGCGCGGGCCGTTGGCCAGCGACTTCGCGAACTCGAAGGCCTCCGCCTGCAGCTTGTCATCGGGCACGATGCGGTTCACCAGGCCGATGCGCTCGCAGCGCTCGGCATCGACGCGCTCGGCCGTGAACATCAGTTCGCGCGCCCGCGCCGAGCCGACGGCGCGCGTCAGCAGCCAGGCGATGCCGTAGTCGCCCGACAGGCCGACCTTGGCGTAGCCCGTGCTGACGAAGGCCGACCGGGCGGCGATGCGGATGTCGCAGGCAAGCGCGATGGCGAGGCCCGCGCCGGCCGCGGCGCCGGGCAGGGCTGCGATGGTGGGCTTGCGCAGGGCGACCAGCGCGCCGGTCAGCGCCGCCTGGCGCCAGCGCAGGTCACTGAGGCGCTCCTCGAAGGTCATCTGGCCGCGCGGTCCGCGGCCGCCCATGCCCTTGACGTCGCCGCCGCTGCAGAAGGCGGTGCCGGCGCCGGTGATCAGGAGGGCGCCGACCTCCGGATCCTCGCCGCGCTCGCGGATCTGGGTGCGCAGCGCGGGCGTGAGCTTGTCCGACATGGCGTTGCGCGCTTCGGGCCGGTTCAGCGTGATCAGCGCCACGCCGTCGCGGACGGAACACAAAAGTTCGGTTGTGCCGGTATCGATTTCCATGGAAGCCTCCGTGCCATGACATTCCCGGTCACCGAACACACCGTCAAGACCGCCCGCCACACCACGGGCTATCTCGCCTGCGGAGCGGAAAAGGCTCCGCTGCTGATCTTCTGCCACGGCTGGCCCGAGCTCTCGCTGTCGTGGCGCCACCAGCTGCCGGCCATGGCGGCGCTGGGCTTCCGCTGCGTCGCGCCCGACATGCGCGGCTACGGGCGTTCGAGCACCTACAGCCGATACGAGGATTTTAGTCAGGAGCTGATCGTCGAGGACATGCTGGAGCTGCTGGCCTCGCTCGGCCGCGACAAAGCTGTGTGGATCGGCCACGACTGGGGCAGCTCGGTGGTCTGGAACGTGGCCTCGCACCATCCCGACAGGACGGTGGGCGTGGCGAGCCTCTGCGTGCCCTACATCGCCGCCGGCAATTCGGTCGAGAATCGGCTCGCGCTGGTCGACCGCTCGGTCTATCCCGCCGACCTCTATCCGGTCGGGCAGTGGGACTATCACTATTTCTACGAAGAGAATTTCGCCAAGGCGCAGGCCGACTTCGAGGCCAACATCCGCAACGCCGTGAAGGCGATGTTCCGCAAGGGCAATCCGGCCGCCGTCGGCAAGCCCGCCGCGACGGCCTCGGTGCGCAGGAACGGCGGCTGGTTCGGCGGCGGCGCCTGTCCCGACGTGCCGCGCGATGGCGACGTCATCACCGAGCAGGACCTTGAGGCGTATACGGCGGCGCTGACGCGCCACGGCTTCTTTGGGCCGAACGCGTGGTACATGAACCACAAGGCGAACGGCCAATATTCCAGGCAGGCAACGTCGCCCAAGCTTGCGATGCCGGTCCTGTTCCTGCACGGCGCCTACGACACGACCTGCGAGACCGTGAACTCGCGCTTCGCCGAGCCGATGCGCGGCGATTGCAGCGATCTCACCGAGGTTGTGGTGAAGTCGGGCCACTGGATGGCGCAAGAGCAGCCGGTCGCCGTGAACGCGGCCTTGACGAAATGGCTGGCGGCGAAGCTGCCGGATTATTGGAGTGCGACATGACGTTTCCGGTGACTGAACACACGCTCAAGACCCCGCGTCACACCACGGGCTATCTCGCCTGCGGCCCCGAGAAGGCCCCGCTGCTGATCTTCTGCCATGGCTGGCCGGAGCTCTCGCTGTCGTGGCGTCACCAGCTGCCGGCGATGGCGGCGCTGGGCTTCCGCTGCATCGCGCCCGACATGCGCGGCTACGGCCGCTCGAACACCTACACGCGCCACGAGGATTTTTCCCAGGAGCAGATCGTCCAGGACATGATGGAGCTGCTGGGCTCGCTCGGCCGAGACAAAGCGGTGTGGATCGGCCACGACTGGGGCAGCCCCGTGGTCTGGAACATCGCCGCGCACCATGCCGACAGGACGGCGGGCGTGGCGAGCCTCTGCGTGCCCTATCTCGCCGCGGGCTTCACGCTCGAGAACATCGTGCCCCTGGTCGATCGCAAGACCTATCCCGAGGCCGAATTTCCGGTCGGCCAATGGGACTACCAGTTCTTCTACGAGGAAAGCTTCGACCAGGCGTGCAAGGGCTTCGAGGCCAACATCCGCAACACGGTAAAAGCGCTGTTCCGCAAGGGCGATCCCAAGTCGGTCGGCAAGCCGAGCCGCACGGCATTCTCGCGCAAGAACGGCGGCATGGCGGGACCCAACGGCTTTCCCGACGTGCCGCGCGATCCCGACGTGATCACCGAGCAGGACCTCGACGCCTACACCGCGGCGCTGACGCGCAACGGCTTCTTCGGTCCCGATTCCTGGTACATGAACCACAAGGCCAATGCCGCCTACGCCAAGCGCGCGCCGAACGGCGGCAGGCTCGCCATGCCCGTCCTGTTCCTGCACGGCGCCTACGACGTCACCTGCGAGACCATGGCGTCGCGCCTCGCCGAGCCGATGCGTCGCGACTGCGCCCAGCTCACCGAGGTCGTCGTGTCGTCCGGCCACTGGATGGCGCAGGAGCAGCCGGTGGCGGTGAATGCGGCTCTGGCCAGGTGGCTGGCGACCAAGCTTCCCGACTACTGGCAGGGATAGACATGCGCGCCGTTTCGATCGTTCTGCTGGCATTGCTCGCGCTGCCCGCCGCCGCCCAGACGCCGCCTGCACGGCCTGCCGCTCCCTCGGCCCCAGCGCAGCAGACGAAGCCGGCGGCCAAGGACACCCCGTTGCCGACACTGAATATGGTCGTGCCGCAGCGCGACCGCGACGCTGCTTTCGCCTACTACCGCGATGAAATTGCGGCCGGCCGCTGTCCGGCGCCGCTGGTGCGCAGGGACAAGGCCTGTAGCGCTCCCGCGGCCCAGCCGACCAAGCCCTGGCGGCTCGACCAGCCCTTGCCCGACGGCCTGAAAGCCGATGCGCCGCCGCCTGGCCTGATCGCCAAGCTGTCGCCGTCGCCGGCCGGTCATCAGTACATGCGGGTCGACACGGATATCCTCATCATCGGCATCGGCACCCGCAACGTTGCGGCCCTGGTTGTCGATCTCAGCCGGCTGCAGTAGCTCGGCCAGGGCGTGAAAGCACTGCTGGCACTCAGGCTGAGCGACGCAAGGAATGGAGTGGGTCGCCGGTTCGGCCTGCCATACGTGGCCCTATGCGGTGCGAAAGAATTCGCGAACACTGAATTAACTATAGTTCTTGACGTTACAGTACCGGAGTTATATTATCGGTTTGTTGCGCGGCGTCGCCGCGTTCCTGCTCTATGCATCGTTTATCCGAGACCAGAAGCGTGCCGCACACAGCGCGTCCCGTCCGGCTGCTTGCTTACGGACGGGACGGGCTCCGGCGAAGGAGGCCCAACCTATGGAGGGTGCGATCTCTACGCCCTACCATGAGGGCACTGGCGGAAAGGGCGGAAAGGGCGGAAAGTCCCTCGCACCGTTGACGGCAGTGAATGCAGGCGGCCTTCAACGCGCTGCGTCAAGGAACACGCATTGTCGTTCCTGTCGCTGTTCAGGCGACAGTGCAGCACCGCCGCCAGTGCCTGAATGATCAGAAGCATCAATGGCTTGCACAGATTGCCGGAGAGAGTCGCCGAAGGAGTCCCGTTCGACGCTCAGCGGCCTCTGATACGCCGCCAGGCGGCGAAGGCGCGTCGCGCATTTTCGCCGCTCGGGATGTGCAGGCCGTAGACGCCGCCGCCGGCGCTCACCTGCTCGGCGACGAACTCCTCGTAGGCCATCGCCTCGGCCGCTTCCTCGGCGATCGTTTCGGCGAGGGCCGCGGGGATGACGATCAGGCCGGCGCGATCGCCGAACAGGACGTCGCCGGCTTCGATTGGCAGCGGCTTGGTTGGTGGGCCCGACGGTCGTTGCCAGGCCGGCAGACCGGCACGCGCGATCTCCGCAGCATTGCGCAGGGGGCTGTTGCTGACGACACCGGCCACCTTGCGTCGCATGAGCAGCGCCACCGGCGCGGATGTGATGCTGCTCTCCATGGCGAGCACGCCTCCCGGCGGGCAGGCGTCGATCGCCGTGGCCGCCGCGCCCGCCAGCGCGTCCTGGAAGGGCGAGAGCGGGCGCAAGCCGGTGAGGGATTGTCGCCGCAAGCCATGCTTGGCGAGCGCGGCGGCGACGCGCGCCGTGCCGACGGAGATGAGCTTGTCTCGTGTGGCCTGGACCAGCGCCATCGATCAGCCTCGCCGCATCGCCTTGCGCCGCTCCAGGCTTTCGGCCGGCCATATCTTCTTGCTGTCGTAGTACTCCAGTACCGCTGGCATACCCTCGGGCAGCACCACCCAGGGCTGCTTGGACATGGTGAAGATGTGGATGTCGGGCGGCATGGCGTCGGGATTGTCGAGCGTGCCGACGCGCACGAAGCGCACGGCGTCGCCGGCGCCCGAATAGTTGCTCCACACCGCGATGCGGCACTTGGGGCAGCGCCAGATCTTCTGGCCTTTGCCGCTCGCCGACGGCGTCATCACCGCCTCGGGCTCGCCCGCCAGCAATTCGACGCGGTCGGCCTCGATCATGGCATTGAGGACGAAGGCCGAGCCGGTCTCGCGCTGGCACCAGCGGCAATGGCAGCAATGCACGAACAGCGGCTTGCCGGTCATGCGATAGCGCACGTGGCGGCAGGTGCAGCCGCCTTCGTGGGTCTGGTTGCTGGCCACGATGCAAGCCCTCCAGCTAAGCTCGGTGCCTGAGATAGCACCGGGCGAGGGGGAGAGAAATGGCCGGACGGCTGGCAGGCAAGGTGGCGGTGGTGACCGGTGCGGCGCCGCGCGGCGAGGGCGTGGGCAACGGCATGGCGACCGCCATCCTGTTCGCCCGCGAAGGCGCCAAGGTGGTGCTGGTCAATCGCAGCGCCGAGCGCGCCGAGAAGCTCGCAAAGCAGATCAAGGACGAGGGCGGCGAGGCCTCGGTGTTCGCGGGCGACGTCGCCCAGGCCGACGCGGCCGAGGCGATGGCCAAGTTTGCGGCCAAGACCTACGGCCGGCTCGACATCCTGCACAACAATGTCGGTGTCGGCGCGCCGGGAACGCCGGAGACGGTGACCCCGGCCGACTGGCACAAGGTGCTGGAGGCCAACCTCACCACCACCATGCTGTGCACCAAGTACTGCATCCCCGAGATGAAGAAGGTTGGCGGCGGCTCGATCATCATGGTGTCGTCGATCGCGGGCGCCGTCGGGCTGATGGGCAGCGCGGGTGCGGTCGCCTATTCGACGGCAAAGGCCGGCCTGCACGGCTTCACCCAGTCGGTGGCGGCCGACTACGCCACACAGAACATCCGCGCCAACTGCATCATCGTGGGCTCGGTGCATACGCCGATGGTGGCGCATCTCGGCGCCGAGGCGCGCGAGCGGCGCAAGCAGATGGTGCCCATGCAGACCGAGGGCACGGCGTGGGACATCGCCTACGGCGCGGTGTACCTGGCGTCGGACGAATCGCGCTGGGTGACCGGCGTGCTGCTGCCGATCGACGGCGGCCTGGTGGCGCTTCGGCAATGGCCGCGCTAGCCAAGCGACCTCCGGCGCCGAGGCGCAAGGCCAGAGGACACGGCCACGAGCGGCGCAGCGAAATCCTGGCGGTCGCCAAGCGGCTCTTCATGAGCGAGGGCTACGAGACCGTCACGACGCGCCAGCTCGCCGAGCGCGTCGGCATCTCGCAGACCGGGCTGTACGTCTATTTCAAGAACAAGGAAGAGATTCTCGAGGAATTGCGCCAATCGACCTTCGAGCGGCTGGCTGCGCGCCTGGCCGAGGTCGTGGCCGAGCGTGCACGCGGGACCGCCATGCTGAAGCGAATGCTTCACGGCTACGTGGCATTTGCGCTCGCCAACGCCGATGAATACCAGCTCACCTTCATGGTGACGCACGCCTCGTTGAAGCATCACGGGGAGAAGACTCTCGACCGCCCGGCTGAGGAGCAGCCCGTCGCGATCCAGGCGTTCCTCACCTTCCGCGGCCAGGTGGCGAAGCTGATCGAGGCCGGCGTGCTGCGGCCGGGCGATGCCACGGTGGTGGCCCAGATGCTGTGGGGTGCCGTTCACGGGCTCGCCACGCTGCTGATCACGCTTCCCACCTTTCCCTGGGCCGATCACCGCCATTTGATCGACACGCTGATCGACACCCTGGTCAGGGGCTTGAAGGCGCCGTCTTGACAGACTAGGTGTTCAATGATCAGTGTTCATTGAACACTGATCGACCCAGTCGAGGAGGCCGCCATGACCAGCCTGAAGGTGAACGGGCAGGAGCGCCGCGTCGGCGCCGATGCCGACACGCCGCTCCTGTGGGTGCTGCGCGAGGAGCTGGGACTCACCGGCACCAAGTTCGGCTGCGGCGCCGCGGCCTGCGGCGCCTGCACGGTGCATGTCGACGGCGAGCCCGTGCGCTCGTGCGCGCTGCCCGTCGCCGAGACGGCGGGTCGTGACGTCGTCACCATCGAAGGCGTTGCCGCAAATGCCGGCCTTCCGGAAGGGACGCTTCATCCCGTGCAGCGCGCCTGGATCGACATCCAGATCCCCCAATGCGGCTACTGCCAGTCCGGCATGATCATGGCCACGGTGGCGCTCCTGAAGAAGTCGCCGAAGCCCAGCGACGCCGAGATCGACGCCGCCATCGGCAACTTGTGCCGTTGCGGCACCTATCCGCGGGTGCGCCGGGCGATCCGCGCTCTGAGCAGCCAGGCGTGAGGAGGGCGGAGCGATGAAGCGCAGGACGTTCCTGATCGGCACGGCGGTGGCGGCGGGCGGGCTGGCGCTCGGCTACCGCGCCTGGACCGATTCCTTCGAGGCGCAGGCGGCGGCGTTGACGACGCGCGACGGCGGCAGCCTGCTCGGCGGCTGGGTGAAGATCGCGCCCGACGACACGGTCACGGTCTACGTGCCGCATGTCGACATGGGCCAGGGCACCCACACCGCGCTCGCCATGATGCTGGCCGAGGAGCTCGACGCCGACTGGTCGAAAGTGCGCACCGAGCGCGCGCCGAGCGACAAGGCCTTTGCCAACCGCTTCCTGGCCGAAGGCTGGGTCCTCCAGGGCTGGCGCCTGCCGGCGTTTCTCGACGGCGCGATCGACACGGCGTTCGGCGAGGCGGCCCGCTTCGCCAACCTGCAGATCACCGGCGGCTCGACGGCGGTGCGCTTCACCGGCCAGGTCGGCCTGCGCATCATCGGCGCCGCCGCGCGCTCGATGCTGATCGAAGCGGCGGCACGACGCTGGCAGGTCGCGCCGCGCGAGCTTTCGGCGGCCGGCAGCGTCGTCAGCCACGCCGCCAGCGGTCGGAAGGCGCGCTACGGCGAATTGGCCGCCGAAGCGGCGAAGCTCGGCGTGCCCGCGAGCCCGCGCCTCAAGGCGCGCAAGGACTACAAGATCGTCGGCCATTCGGTGCCGCGCCTGGACATCCCGGCCAAGGTCACGGGCGCGATGCAGTACGGCATCGATGTGCAGCTCCCCGACATGCTCTATGCGACCGTCAAGGCGGCGCCGGTGCATGGCGGCAGGCTTGCCGCGGTGGATCCGGCGCCGGCGATGAAGATCAAGGGCGTCGAGCGCGTCGTTCGTCTGGACGATGCGGTGGCCGTGATCGCGCGGGGCTATTGGCCGGCGAGCCGCGGGCTTGCCGCGCTCACGCCGGTGTTCACGGACGGCGGCAACGGCGCCGTTTCCTCGCCGGGTCTGCAGGCCCAGCAGGATCGCGCACTCGCCGGCAAGGAGAGCAAGTCGGTCCTCAAGACGGGTGACGTCGAGGCGGCCTTCAAGGCGGCTCCGGCGAATCGCGTCGTCGAGGCGGCCTACCGCGTTCCCTTCCTGCATCACGCGGCGATGGAGCCGATCAACGCCACCGCCCAGTTCAAGGACGGCAGGCTCACCGTGTGGGCCGGCGAGCAGGATGCGCTCGCCGCCAGGACCAGCCTGGTCGAATGGTCGGGCCTCAAGGCGTCGGACGTGACGCTGATCGCCTTGCCGTTGGGCGGCTCCTTCGGGCGCCGCGCGCGGCCCGGCGAGCCTCTGCGGCAGGTCATGCAGCTTGCCATGCAGATGGCGCCACACCCGATCAAGATGATCTGGAGCCGCGAGGAGGACTTTGCTCAGGGCACCTACCGCCCGGCTTTGGCGAGCCGCATCCGCGCCGCCCTGGGCGCCGACGGCAAGCCCACTGCATGGGCGCAGCTCTTCGTCGACAGCCCGGGCCTCAACGAGGGCTTTCGGCTTCCGTATGGGATCAGGAACCAGTCGATCGCCTCGGTGGCCAGTCCGCATCACGTGCGCACCGGGAGCTGGCGCAGCGTCGCGCATACGCAGCACGGCTTCTACACCGAAACGTTCATCGACGAGCTTGCGGTCGCGGCCGGCCGCGATCCGTTCGAGTACAGGCGCGATCTGCTCGCTGCCGACTCGCGCCATCGCCGCGTCCTCGAAACCGCGGCCGACAAGGCGGGATGGGGCACGGCACTTGCGGCGGGCGTCGGCCGCGGCATCGCCCTGGTCGAGAGCTTCGGGTCGGTCGTCGCTCATGTCGTAGAAGCCTCGATCGCCGATGACGGCACGCCGCGGGTCCATCGAGTGACGGCGGCGGTCGATTGCGGCGATGTCTGCCATCCCGACACCGCCACCGCCCAGGTCGAGGGCGCCATCGTCATGGGATTGAGCGCCGCCGTCGGCGAGGAGATCACCATCGAGGGCGGCGCGGTCGTGCAGAAGAACTTTTCCGCCTATCCGATCATGACGCTGGCGGAGACGCCGCCGCGCATCGACGTGCATTTCGTGAAAAGCGACGGACCGTGGGGCGGTCTCGGCGAGCCCGGCGTTCCGCCGGTTGCCCCGGCGCTGGCCAATGCTCTGTTTGCGGTGAACGGCCGGCGCCTGCGAAGCCTGCCGCTGAAGGAGGTCCGATGAAAAAGCTCTCTATCGCGGCGTTGCTCGGCGCACTGGCATCGACCGCATCCGCACAGCAGCCCTCGGTGATGGGGACGTGGCTCACCGCCTCGGGCCGGGCGCAGGTCCGCATCGCACCCTGCCCAGATGCCAAGAACGGGCCGGTCTGCGGCACCATCGTCGGCCTGATCGAGCCCAAGGGACCCGACGGCACCGTGGTCGCGCCCGATGTGGCGACCGACTGGCGCAACACCGATCCGGCGCTGCGCGGCCGCAAGGTGCTGGGCATGCCGATGATCTGGGGCTTCAAGAAGACGTCGGATCCCAACACCTTCGACGAAGGCCAGATCTACAACGGCGAGAACGGCAAGATCTACAACGCCAACATCACCCTTCAGCCGGACGGCAAGCTCAGGCTGCGCGGCTATGTCGGCGCGCCGATGTTCGGCGAGACGCAGGTCTGGACGCGCGTTAAATAGAGTACGGCTACGGTCGCGCCGCTGCGACCCGCCGATCGTGATGCCAGGTATAGAGGCCGCTCGCCACGACGATGGCCGCGCCCAGGATGGTCCAGCCGTCGGGAATGTCGCCGAACATCACTACGCTCAACAGCGTCGCCCACACCAGTAGCGTGTAGTTGTAGGGCTGGACAGCCCCGGCGTCGGCATAGTCGAGCGCCTTGATCATCGCATAGTTGCCCACCGCGCCGATGACGGAGATCAGCGCCATCAGGATCCAGACGGCGAAGGTGGGCCACTGCCAGCCGATCGGTCCGACGAAGGTGGTCGCGACCAGCGGCACCAGCGCCGCCCAGATCAGCGACGTGTCGGCAGAATCATGCCGCGCGGCAAGCCGGGTCAGGATCTGGTAGAGGGCCCACAGCACGGCGCCGATCAGCGGCAGCAGCACCGGCCAGTCGAGCTCGCGCAGCCCCGGCCGGATGATCATCAGGACGCCGGCGAAGGCCGCCGCCACGGCCAGCCAGCGCGCCAGCCCCGCCTTCTCGCCCAGGAACAGCACGCCGAGCGCGATCACCAGCAGGGGCGAGATCGCCGCCAGCGCATGCGCGTCGGCCAGCGGCAGGTAGCGGAAGGCGAGCACGAAGATCGCGCTTTCGACGATCAGGATCAGCGAGCGTGTGAACTGCAGCCACGGCCGCGTGGTTCGCAAGGCGCCGACCAATCCCGCGCGGCGCACGATGAACCAGCTGAACAGGAACATCAGCGCACAGCGGATCCACATGATCTCGCCGACCGCATAGTCGGCGACCAGGAATTTGCTGATCGCGTCCATGCTGGCGTAGCACAGCGTCGCCAGCAGGATGAAAAGGGCTCCCAGTGCGTTGTTGTTGGCTTTCGCCGTCACTCCGCCGCCGCCCGCCGCGCCGGCGGCCGGAAGGCCGGGATCACGCGCTCGGCGAACAGTTTTAGGCTCTTCATCGTCTTCTCGCGCCCGTAGTAGGGCGGGTAGTGCAGCAGCAGCGAAGTCATGCCGGTCTTCGCCTGCATCTCGCGCAGGCGCGCGATCACCGTCTCGGCCGAGCCGTGCAGCAGGGTCGAGGCGAGGTCGTCATACTTGATGGCGCTGCCCTTCTCGGAGACCGAGCCGAGGTAGCCGCCGGTGCCCGAGCCGCCGAAATGCGAGATGTGGCGCACGATCGCCTCCTCGGTCTCGGCGCGCGCCTGCTGGTCGGTGTCGGCGATATAGACCCAGCGGGCGATGTCGATCTCGCCTGCCGCCGGGTTCTTGCGTCGCTCGTCCGACGCCTTGGCGAGCTCGCGCTTGTACAACGCGGTCTGCGCCGCCAGCGTCTCGACGCTGGGCAGGGTCGAGAGCATCAGCCCGAAGCCGTTGCGGCCGCTATATCCGATCGAGCGATCGGTGCCTCCGGCCATGTAGAGCGGCGGATGCGGCATCTGGATGGGATGCGGCAGCATCTCGTAGGGCTCCTTCACGGTGCCCTTGTAGTACTTGCCCGTGTGGTCCCAGCGATGGCGGTGCCAGGCGTCGAACATCAGGCCGATCGATTCCTCGACGATGTCGCGGCGATGCTCGAAGTCGCGGCCCAGGCCCTCGAACTCGTAAGGCCGGTAGCCCGAGCCGACGCCGAGCTTCACGCGGCCGTTCGACAGGATGTCGACGAACGACGTGTTCTCGACGACGCGGATCGGGTCGTAGAGCGGCAAGGTGATGACGGCGGCGCCGATCTTGATGCGGCTGGTCTTGGCCGCGAGGTAGGCCATGTAGGCGAAGCAGTCCGGCATGATGCCGTAGCTGGTGGCGAAGTGATGCTCGGCGATCCAGGCCGTGTCGAAGCCCAGGCGCTCGGCCTCGATGACCTCGTCGGTCGTGCGCTGGTGCACGTCGCGGTGGGGATAAGGCTCTTCCTTGGGGTTGGGGTGCGACGTGAAAAGGACGCCGAATTCCATGCTTCCTCCGTCTTTCGTTGCGCGATCCTAGGACGGCAGCCATGCGCTCGCCAGCGATTGACCCCACTCTGCGGAAGGGTACGGTTGGGGAAATAGCCGGAGGATCGCCATGGCATTCGACCTCGTCGTCAAGAACGGCATGATCGTCGATGGGTCTGGACTACCGCGTTATCGGGCAGACATCGGCGTGAAGGACGGCAGGATCGCCGAGATCGGCCGCATCAACGGCGCCGCTGCGAAAGAGACGATGGACGCCGAGGGCCGCGTCGTCTCGCCGGGCTTCGTCGATGGCCACACCCACATGGATGCGCAGATCTTCTGGGATCCGATCGGCACCAGCTCCTGCTTCCAGGGCGTGACGACGGTGCTGATGGGCAATTGCGGCTTCACCCTGGCGCCGTGCCGCGAAGCCGAGGCCGATCTGGTGATGCGCAACCTCGAGCGCGCCGAGGACATCAGCCGCGCCGCCATGAAGGCCGGCATCAAGTGGCGCTGGGAGACCTTCCCCGAGTTTTTGGACGTGCTGGACTCGCTGCCCAAGGGCATCAACTACGCGGGCTACATGGGCCACTGTGCGCTGCGTACCTACGTGATGGGCCAGCGCGCCTTCACCGACGAGGCGACCGAGGACGATCTCAAGGCGATGGTGCATCACACCAAGGAATCGATCGCTGCCGGCGCGCACGGCTTTTCCAGCACGCGCAGCGCCAGCCACATGACCTCGGACGACAAGCCGGTCGCCAGCAGACTCGCCACCTGGCAGGAGTTCGAGGCGCTCGTGAAGGCGATGGGCGCCGGCATGGTCGAGGTCGCGGGCGAACCGCGCGGCGCCGAGGGCGACAAGGCGCGCGCCTACTATGAGGGCTTGAGCAAGCTCGCCATCGAGAGCGGTCGGCCGATCACCTTTGGCCTGTTCAGCCGGCGCACCAATCCGGGCACCTGGCGCACCACCTTCGACATCATCGAGCGCACCTGCCGGCAGGGCGGGCGCATGTTCGCCCAGGTGCACAGCCGGGCGCTGAACGTGCTGCTCTCCTTCGAGACGCATCTGCCGTTCGACAAGTGGGACATGTGGCGCGACATGCGCAAGCTGCCGCTGGCCGAGCAGAAGCAGTGGCTGCTCGACGCCGACAAGCGCCGCCGGCTGGTCGAGATCGCGTCGAAACCCTACGAGGGCCCGATCGTGCTCGGCGCGGAAGCGCGGCCGCCGAAGTGGGATTTTATCTACGCCCTGACCGACATGAAGGGCCCGCACAAGTCGATGGCCGAGCTGGCGCGGCAGAAGAACACCCATCCGGTGGACCTGATGATCGACATGGCGCTCGAGCGCGACATGAAGTTCTTCATGATCCAGCCGATCGCCAACGAGGACCAGGCCGAGGCGCTGGAGCTGATGAAGCATCCGCGCTCGGTCGTGACCTTCTCCGACTCCGGCGCCCATGTCTCGCAGATCATGGACTCCTCGCTGCAGACGCATCTGCTCAGCCACTGGGTGCGCGAGAAGCAGGCCTTCACGCTCGAGGAGGCGGTGAAGATGATCACCAACGACACCGCCACCCAGTTCGGCTTCCACGATCGCGGCCTGCTGCGCGAGGGCCTCGCGGCCGACATCGTCGTGTTCGATCCCGACACGGTCGGCCCGCGCATGCCCGAGGTCGTGTGCGACCTGCCGGCCGGCGCAAAGCGCCTGAAGCAGAAGTGCGACGGCATGCACGCCACCATCGTCAACGGCCAGGTGCTGCTGCGCGACAACGAGCCGACGGGCAACCTGCCGGGTAAGCTGCTGCGCAAGAAGCGTTAGTCTTGCCGGACCGCGGATCTCCAGGTCCGCTCATGATCATGATGCGGGCCTGGAGGCCCGCGGTCCGGCAAGATACTGCCTCAATCTCGTCCTTGACTTTGTTGCGCCGCAACATCATATACGCGGCGTCCGCAGGCCTGCGGACCTAAAAGGTTTCTCGCGATCGCGCGACGCGCCCCGAAATACCGGTAGGCGCTTCATCTCGAGGCAATCTCCCAGAACAAGAGCCCTCCCAGCCGCGCGCGGGAACGGGCCCAAGAGCCGCTCGGCATGAGCGGCCGTTAGGATTAGTTTTCCCAGTGACTGATGTTTCCTTCGCGGATCTCGGATTGTCCGAGCCGCTGCTGCGTGCGTTGAACGCGGCCAACTACACCCATCCCACGCCGATCCAGGCCCGCACCATCCCTGCCCTGCTGCAGGGCCGCGACGTGCTGGGCATCGCCCAGACCGGCACCGGCAAGACGGCGGCCTTCGCGCTGCCCGTGCTGCAGCAGCTCGCCCAGCAGGGCGGCCGGGCGCAGCCTAAAAGCCCGCGGGCGCTGGTGCTGGCGCCGACACGCGAGCTTGCCGTGCAGATCGGCCGCAGCTTCGACACCTACGGGCGCGGCCTCGGGCTCAGGCTCGGCATGGTGATCGGCGGGCTGGGTTTCGGCCGCCAGATCGAGACCTTGAACCGCGGCGTCGACATCCTGGTGGCCACGCCAGGCCGGCTGCTCGACCTGATGGAGCGTGGCAACGTGCGGCTGGGCCAGGTGACGTTCCTCGTGCTCGACGAGGCCGACCGCATGTTCGACATGGGCTTCATCCGCGACGTGCGGCGCATCGTGGCCTCGGTCGCCAAGCAGCGCCAGACGCTGCTGTTCTCCGCCACCATGCCGGCCGATGTGGCCAAGCTCGCGTCGGAGATCCTGCGCGATCCCGAGCGTGTCGAGATCGCGCCGCAGGGCCGCACCGTCGAGCGCATCGACCAGGGCGTCTACTTCGTCAACGCCGCAGCCAAGCGCGCGCTGCTCAGCCATCTGCTGGCTGACGCCGACCTCGAGCGCGTGATCGTGTTCACCCGCACCAAGCGCGGCGCCAACCGCGTCGCCGAGGCGCTCGACAGGAGCGGCGTGCCGTCCGAGGCGATCCACGGCAACAAGTCGCAGAACGCCCGCCAGCGCGCCCTCGACAGTTTCAGCCGCGGCCGCGCCCGCGTGCTGGTCGCGACCGATCTTGCGGCGCGCGGCATCGACGTGCAGGGCGTGACCCATGTCATCAACTACGAGCTGCCGGCCGACGCCGAGAGCTACGTCCATCGCATCGGCCGCACCGCGCGCGCCGGCGCCTCGGGCATCGCCATCTCCTTCGTCGACGGCAGCGAGCGCGGCCAGCTGAAGTCGATCGAGCGGCTGACCAACCAGCGCATCACCGTGCTGGTGACCCCGGCCAACGAGGACCTGCCGCAGCAGGCCGCGCCGGCCCAGCCGCGGCAGCGCGAGGAGCGTCCGGACGATCGCGGCGAACGCCGCGGCCCGCCGCGCCGCCATCGCGGCCAGCGTCCGCAGCATCACGAGGCGCGTGGCGAGCGTCGTCACGGCGATCACCAGGGCGAGCGGCCGCATCGTCACCATGACGAGCACGGCGACCGTCCGCACGGCAACCGCCCTCACGGCGACCGTCTTCACGGCAATCGCTTCCACGGCGACCGTCCGCGCTCGTTTGAAGGTGGCCAGCGCGACTTCGGCGACTATCGCGATCGCGCGCCCGAGCAGCCGCGCTCGCAGGAGCGGCCGGACGGGCAGCCCCGGCCGCAGTGGAAGAAGCGGCGTTTCGGCGGTGGCGGTGGCCGCGGTCGTGGCCGCGCAGCCTAGATAATTCCTTCCTCGCGGAAGATCTCCAGGCACTTGCGCAGCGCGTTCTCGTAGCGCGCGCGCTCCTTGGCGATCGACTGGTCGTCCCAGTCGAAGAAGCCGCGCTTGGTCTTGAAGCCGATGCGGCCCTCGTCGACGTTCTTCTGCAGGACCGGCGGCGGGCCGGCGGCATTGGTGAGGTCAGGCCAGATGATCTTGGCGACGGCGCAAGTCGTGTCCCAGCCCGAATGCTCCTTCTGCACGATCGGGCCGGCCGCGGCGTAGCGGAAGCCGAAGGAGAGCCGCACCGTGGCGTCGATGTCCTCGGGCGAGGCGACACCCTGCTCGATCAGCCACAGCGCTTCGCGCATCAGCGCGCCCTGGATACGATTGCCCAAGAAGCCGATGACGTCCTTCTTCACCTGCACCGGCCGCTTGCCCAGTGCGCGCATGATTTCGCCCAGGCGCTCGGCCTCAGTCACGTCGGTATGGACCGAGCGCACGACCTCGACCAGGGGGATGAGATGCGCCGGCATGAAGAAGTGCAGGCCCATCATTCGGCCCTGGGTTTTCAGGCCTGTGGCGATCTCGCTGATCGGGAAGCTCGACGAGTTGGAGGTGATCGCGCAGCCCGGCATCGCCAGCGCCTCGATCTCGGCGAACAGCCGGCGCTTCAGCTCGAGGTCCTCAGTCACCGTCTCGACCACGACGTCGATTGTCTTCCACGAAGCTTCCGGCAGCGTCGCATAGGTCGCGAGTCCTGACGTATCGATCGGTTTGCCGAGGGCGGCGAGCGCCTTGGCGCAGGCGTCGGGCAGGCCGTCGCGCGTCGAGGCCGAGCGCGACACGACGTCCACCTTCCAGCCGCCGCCCAGGAACATGGCGATGATGCCCACGCCCATGGTGCCACCGCCCACGACGAGTGCATGACCGGGCGCATGGCGTTCGCTTTGCGACATTCTTGCTCTCCTCCCAACTCGACGGGCGCCCCGGCGGCGGGGCAATATCGCGGCTCATCATTAGCCCGTGGGGGAAACGTATGAGCGCCACCTACAAGGATATCGGCGTCAGCAGCGAAGGTCATGTCGGCATCGTCGAAATCCAGCGGCCGCCGCACAATTTCTTCGACAACTCGCTGATCAACCAGATCGCCGACGCCTTCGAGGCGTTCGACCGCGACGGCAACATCCGCGCCTACGTGCTGTGCGCCCAAGGCAAGTCGTTCTGCGCCGGCGCCGATTTCGCCAACCGCCCGCAGACCGGCGCCGCCGAAAGCGGCAAACACCTCTATAAGGAGGCGACCCGCCTGTTCCGCGCCAAGAAGCCCAGCATTGCCGCGGTGCAGGGGCCGGCGATCGGCGGCGGGCTTGGCCTTGCCATCATGGCCGACTTCCGCGTGACCTGCGCCGAGGGCCGGTTTGCCGCCAACTTCACGCGGCTCGGCT
>Ga0081539_10001293_pt1 | contig 43956 bp, 44 predicted proteins | sample TabmetS4T2R2_FD_71023 | JGI IMG/M metagenome (GOLD analysis project Ga0081539, IMG submission 71023) | Tabebuia heterophylla rhizosphere microbial communities from the University of Puerto Rico - S4T2R2 | ecosystem: Host-associated > Plants > Roots > Rhizosphere ... | reverse complement strand
TGGCTGGACAAGGCGCGCTTTGTATTGCTAATCGGGCTCATCCCCTGACGCGCCAGCCGGTCCCCCATACATGCCGATAAGTTCCAAGAAAAAGCCGCTGGTGATCGTGACCCGGAAGCTGCCGGATGCGATCGAGACCCGGCTGATGGAGCTGTTCGACACGCGGCTCAATGCCGAGGACAAGCCGCTCACCTCCGCCCAGCTCGTCGAGGCGGTGAAGTCGGCCGATGTGCTGGTGCCCACCGTCACCGACCGCATCGACAGCCGCGTGCTGTCGCAGGCAGGGCCTCGCCTGAAGCTGATCGCCTCGTTCGGCACGGGTGTCGACCATATCGACCTCGACACGGCCCGCCAGCGCGGCATCACCGTGACCAACACCCCGGGCGTGCTGACCGAGGACACCGCCGACATGACCATGGCGCTGGTGCTGGCGACGGCGCGGCGCATGGGCGAAGGCGAGCGCATCGTGCGCGCCAGCCAATGGACCGGCTGGAGCCCGACCGCGATGCTGGGCGCCCGGCTTCTGGGCAAGCGCATGGGCATCGTCGGCATGGGCCGCATCGGCCAGGCGGTGGCGCGGCGCGCGCGCGGCTTCGGGCTCGCCATCCACTATCACAACCGCAAGCGCGTCCACGGCGAGATCGAGCGCGAGCTCGAGGCGACCTACTGGGAGAGCCTCGACCAGATGCTGGCGCGCATGGACATCGTGTCGGTGAACTGCCCGCACACGCCGGCGACCTTCCATCTCCTGTCGGCGCGGCGGCTGAAGCTGATGAAGCCCACGGCCATCATCGTCAACACCGCGCGCGGCGAGGTGATCGACGAGAACGCGCTGGTGCGCATGCTGAAGGCGGGCGAGCTCGCCGGCGCGGGCCTCGACGTCTACGAGCACGAGCCGCAGGTGAACCCGAAGCTGCTCGAGCTCGAGCGCGTCGTGCTGCTGCCGCACATGGGCTCGGCCACCTTGGAAGGCCGCATCGACATGGGCGAGAAGGTGCTTATAAACATCAAGACCTTCGCTGACGGCCACAAGCCGCCGGACCGGGTTCTGGCGACCATGTTCTGATGGGAGCGCGGGCCTCCGGCCCGCATCATGATCATGAGCGGGCCGGAGGCCCGCGCTCCCAGACTAAAGGTCGCCCTCGACCATCTCCCTCCGCCGATCCTGGATCAGCACGTCGCGCGTCGAGCGGCCGATCTGGGCGCCGAGCAGGATGGTGAGCGAGGTCCAGTACATCCACACCATGATGGCGGCAAAGCCCGCCGTGGCGCCGAACGCCGAGGTGAGCTGCGTCACCTCGAAATAGAAGACCAGCGCGCGATTGCCGGCGGCGAACAGGAGCGCGTTCACCGCACCGCCGATCAGGGCGTAGCGCCAGCGCACGCCGCCGCTCGGGAGCCACTTGTAGATCAGGGTGAAGAAGCCCGACAGCAGGCCGTAGTGGACGAACACCGATATGGCCGGGCCGATCCACACGCCCAGCACCGGGAACTTCTCCAGCACGCCGGCATAGGCCGACAGCAGCACGCTCGCCAGGATGACGGCGATCAGCAGCAGGCCGAGCACGACCATCATCGCCAGCGCCAGAAGGCGGGACTGCAAGGTCGCCAGCACCGGCTGGAAAGGGTTCACCGGGTGCAGCACATGGACGGCGGTCGTGCTCCAGATGGCGTTGATGCTGTCGTCGAGCTCGACGAAGACGCGGCTGCCCGTATAGACCAGCACGACCGCGCCGATGACGGCTGCGACACCACCACCCCGGAACAGCTCCTGCGAGGCGTAGCGCTTGATGCCCTGCAGCTGGTCCGGCTGCAGCACCGTGCCCAGCACCTCGAACACCGCTTCCTGCGCCATCAGTCGGCCGACGATCGGTTCGGCCACGGTGATGCTGAAGATCATGATCGGGCCGATGGCGAACATCGTGTAGAAGGCCATGGCCGCAGCCGACGTCGACAGCCGGTTGGTGAAGAACCCCATGCCCACCGAGTAGGCGATGTTCCAGAGCGTGCGGAGCAGTGCCAGAGGGGGCATCGTCAGCGCAGATGAGCGATGGCGTTGGCGTAGTAGGCGAGCACCGGCCGTTCGGCGGCTACCGCCGCGAACAGGCCCTCTTCCGGCTCCTCGACCAGATGGCGCAGCTCCAGCATGCGCAAGCCCACGTCGAAGGCGTAGTCCCGATCGCCGCGCGGCAGATAGAGCTTGGCGCCGCGGCCCTCGAAGTGCGCCATCAGGTCGGCAGCGCGCACCTTCAGCTCGAGCTCGTCGAGCGGCTCCTTGGCCTCCAGCAGCACCGTGGCGATCACCGAAACCGGCAACACCGGCACCAGCCGGGCGATCTCGCCCATGACGTCCTTGGCCAGCCGGCCGATGACCTCGAACCGCTGGTCCTTGTCGAGGCTGCGCAGATCGCCGCCCGATACCATGGCGTTTTGGGCGAGCCAGTCGCGGGCGGATATGAGCCCGCCGAAATTCACGCAGGCATAGCCGAAACGGTACCAGCGGCCGCGCAGCATCAGGCCAAGCTGGCTCAGCCAGAAGCCAAGCGCGGTGCGCGCCGCGAACAGCGCGCTGCGCCGCGGCAGCTCCTTGTCGAGCGAGCGCAGCAGGGTGCGGTCCTCGAGCACGCGGTCATAGTTCAGCGCGACCGGCACGAAGACGATGTCGTGGCCGGCCTTGGGATCGAACGACTTCAGCATATAGTCGAACAGGCCGAGCTTGGGTTCGCGCAGGCGGCCGTCGCGCGACAGGCCGCCCTCGGGGTACATCGCCTGGGCGACGCCCGCCTCGGTCGCCATGTGCACGTAGCGCTCCAGCACGCGGCGATAGATCGGGTTGTTGGAGTTGCGGCGCACGAAATAGGCGCCCATCGACCGGATGAGCTGCTGCAGAGGCCAGATGCGCGCCCATTCGCCGACGGCGTAGGAGAGCGCGGTCCGCTCGGCCGCCAGGAAGGCGACCAGCACATAGTCCATGTTGCTGCGATGGTTCATGACGAACACGACGGTGGTATTGGGCGGCACACCCGCCATGGTGCGTTCGTCGGCGAAGCCCAGCCGCACGCGGTAGAGGAAGCGGGCGACGGCGCGGGCGATCGAGTAGCCCAGCCGGAAGTAGATGTAGGCGTTGAAGGTCGGCACGATCTCGCGCGCGTAGCGATGGACCTCGGTCATCGCCACCTCGCGCGGCAGGTTGTTGGCGCGGGCGTACTCGTTGGCGGCGGCGACCACCTGCGGGTCGTAGATCAGGCGGTCGATCAGCACCTGGCGCTTGGTGAGCTGGAACGGTTTTATCTCGACGGCCAGCCGCTGGTTGACGCGGTCGATCAGGCGGTTGAGGCGGCGGCGCACGAACCAGCGGCCGCTCGGAATCAGCAGCCGGTCGAACAGCGACCAGGCCGCGAAGAGGGCGATCGCGGCGAACAGCCAGAGCGGAACGGAGACCGGCTCGCCCATCGGTCCGCTTGCCTGGCCGTTCAGAACTGCTTCAGGGTGAAGCCCGCATAGACGCACGTGGCGGAGGCGGCGGCGAGGACGATCGTCGTGCCCGCCGCGCCGATGGTACGGCCGAGGGGAATGAAGCCCAAAAGGCCGCCGGCATGCAGCACGCGCGATATCAGCAGGACCAGCGAGGCGATCGCGACGGGCCAGTAGCCGTAGTAGTCGCTGGCGAAGTAGATCAGCGCCAGGCAGAGCGGCACGTATTCCATGAAATTCCCGTGCGCCCGGATCGCCGACAGCATCTCGGGATCGCCGCCGTCGCCCAGGTAGATCTTCTTCTGCATGCGCAGGTGGCCGACGCCGATCGTCAGGGACACGGCGAGCAAGCCAAGCAACCCTGCGCAGACGAAAAACACGGGCATCCGACGGCCTCCCCTTCGATTGCCGGCATTATAGTCTTGCCGGATCGCGGGCCTCCAGGCCCGCTCTTGAATCATGCTCCTCTCGGAGGGCTTGAGGCGAGCACGCAGTTGAAGCCACCGAAGCTGCATTGCAGCGTAGGTGGCTAGGGGGAGAGGCTGGGTGAGGGGCTACGTACGTCGATTCCCCCTCACCTAACCTCTCCCCCTGGCGGGGGAGAGGAACATGAATACGAAGATGAGCGGGCCTGGAGGCCCGCGGTCCGGCAAGAGTCACACCGTCGGCGCCGCCGTCTCGTAGCCGAACTCCGTGTCCAGAGCGGCGATCTCGCGGCGGAAGGCCATGCGCAGCGCGCTCTTGTCGCTTTCGTCGAGCCACGAGCCTTCGATCGAGTTCAGGCTGAACTTGCGGGCCATGTCCGGCCCCCAGCCGATTGAGTCGAACAGGGTCGTGAAGCCGTGCCCGAGATCGGTCTGGAACATCGCCGGGTCGTCGGTGTTGATGGTGACGTTCAGCCCGGCCTCGACCATGCGCCGGATGCGCTGCGGCCGGTGCGGCCGGTTGTGTAAAAGGCTGGTCCAGGCGCAGGGCGTGAAATAGAGGCCATCGCGCCGAGCCTCGGCCATGACGAAATCCGACGCCAGCATGTTGTAGCCATGGTCGATGCGGTCGCACTGCAGCACGTCGCGGCAGATCAGGTAGTTGGTCGGCGGCGCCTCGGTGAGCGTCTGGTTGTCCTCGCAGCAATGCGCCGTGCGGTGCAGGCCGGCGCGCCGGGCGAGCGCATAGGCCTCGGCGAAGGTGGCGGGCGGCCCGGCGCGCTCGGCGCCGTCGAGCCCGATGCCGACCACATGGTCGCGGCGATGGGCGATCGCCGTCTCGACGATCTCGACCGCCTGCGCGGGCGTATTGGTCGAGCGGTCGATGCAACAGATCAGGAGGCTTGTGACGCCAAACTTCTTCTGCGCCGCCTCGATCCCCTCGATCATGCCGTCGACCATCGCGGAATAGTCGATGCCGTTGGGATAGAAGTAGTCGGGGTTGAAGAAGAATTCGACGTGCCGGAGGTTGCCGTCGCGCACGGCGTCCTCGACGTATTCGTAGACGGCGCGGGAGAAATCCTCGGGCGTGCGCAGAACGAGCGCGGTGAGGCGCAGCACGTCCAAGAAACCGTAGAAGTCGGGCCACTGGTAGAGCTTGTCCGCCGGTCGCGGCAGCGCCAGCCCAGCGCGCGCGGCCAATTCGGCCACCGTGGTGGCTCTCAGCGTGCCGGCGAGATGGCAATGCAGCTCGGCTTTGGGAATGCGCCGCAGATAGTCGTCGGCAACCGCCTTCGCCATGATCGCCTCCTACTTCTTGTCGATGTTGTAGAGCAGCATCACCGGCGATTTCAGCACGCCCTGCAGGTTGTTGCGCCAGGCCGACGGCGTCGTGAACTGCGCCAGCGGCAGGTAGAGCACCTGCTCGTAGGCGCGGGCCTGGATCTCGGCGGCGATGGCCTTGCGCGACGCCTCGTCCGGCGCCGTGGCGAACTTCAGGCGCAGTTCCTCGGTCCTGGGATCGGCGGGCCAGCCCCAGGCCGAGGCGGGATGGCCAAGAGCCACCAGGAAGGGGTTGCTGAGCGGATTGCCCTGGTCGGGCACCGAATTGGTCGTATGGGCGAGGTTCCAGCCGCCTTGGTTCGTGGCCTTGGTATTGAGCCGCCGCGTGGCGAAGGTCTGGAAGTCCATGGCCTGCATCTCGACCTTGAAGCCGAGATCGACCAGCAGCTGGCGGGTGACGTTGCCCAGGGCAGCGATGCCCGGCGCATTGGCGACGTGCAGCATGACTAGCGGCTTGGCGAGGTCGACGCCCGCTTCCTTCAGCATCGCCTTGGCGGCGGCGACGTCGCGCGAGGGCACGCCGTCCTTGCTGTCGTAGGGCATGCCGCAGCCGAAGATCGCCGCACAGTCGGTGGCGAAGCTCGGATCGCCCGCGACCACGGCGGCATACATCGAGCGGTCGATCGCCCGCGCCACCGCCTGGCGCACCTTGATGTTGTCGAACGGCGGCTGCAGGTGGTTCATGCGCATGATCGCCTGGAAGCCGAACTTGCTGACAACCTCGGCCTTGGCGCCGGATTTGGCGTCGAGAAGCGGCAGCAGATCGGCCGGCACGCGCTCGAGGTAGTCGACCTCGCCGCGGCTGAGCGCGCTCACCTGGGTCTGCGCGTCGGGCATGCCCAGCATTTCCACCCGGTCGAGCTTGGCGATCTTGGCGCCCGAGGCCCAGTCGGGCGGCTCGTTTCGTGGTTTGTAGTCGGCGAATTTTTCCAGGACGATTTTCACGCCGGGCTCGTGCAGGTCGGCGCGGAACTTGTAGGGCCCCGAGCCTACGATCTCCTTCACCTGCTCGCTGCCCGGCGTCCTGGCGATGCGCTCGGGCATCATGAACGGCACCGGCGCGCCAACCTTGGCCAGGCTGTCGAGCACCATGCCGGAGGGTTCCGTCAGCACCAGCCTGATCGTGTTGGCGTCCGTGGCCTCCAGCGAGGCTAAAAATTTGGTCAGCATCTGGCCCATGCTGTCGCGCGAGGCCCAGCGGCGGATCGAGGCGACGCAGTCGGCCGCCGTCACCGGCTGGCCGTCGTGCCATTTGAGGCCTGGCCGCAGCACGAAGGTATAGGTGAGCTTGTCCGGAGTGAGCGTGTAGCTCTCGACCATCTGCGGCTTGGGCTCGAACTTGTCGTCGACGGCGAACAGCGTGTCGTAGACTAGGTAGCCGAGGTCGCGGGTGGTGAACGACGTCGTGAAATGCGGATCGAGGATGCGCGACAGCGTCTCGGGCGCGACGCGCAGCACCGATTGCGCCCCGGCGGGCGTCGCGGCTAGCACTGTCGCCGCGAGAAGCATCGACGACCAGAAACGACGGTTTGTCATAGTGTCCCCCTGTGACCCCATCTCATGTAACACCCGGCCAGGGGAGGACTAGAAGCTCAACTTTGCGCACGCGCCGTCGCCTTTTTGAGGACGGTGCTATTTGACGGGCAATCGCTGTAGTTGGTCCTTGAGATGATCCGCCACCATCGTCGCCGCGGGCGACAGCCGGACGTGCCGGTGTGCGACCAGCGAGAGGCTCGATCCCCTGACGTTGCGGTCGGCAAAGGGGATGTAGACGACCTCGCCATCCAGAAGGTCAGGATGGATGTCGGGCAGGGCGAGCAGGGCGATCTGGCCATGCTCGCGCACCAGGGTCTTCATCACCTCGATGGAATTGGTCGTCACCATCGCCGCGGGATGCAGCCCGGCGCGGCGCAGCGCCCTGTCCAGGATGCCGCGCGAGGTGAGCGAGCCATCGGGCAGGACGAAGCTGTGCCGGGCGCAGTCGGCCAGCCGGATCGACTTGCGGTTGGCAAGCGGATGGCCGCGCGCCACGACGATGCCCGGGTTCGACGGCACGCGGGCCAGGAACTGGATGTCGGGCTGGCGCGGCACGGCGTAGCAGACGGCGAGGTCGAGCTTGCGGGCGACGAGCCGGCCCACGATCTCTTCCGTGCCGCCGATGAAGACGTCGAGCGAGACCTGGAAATGCCGTTCGGCCATGTGGGTCATCAGGCTCGAGACCATCGCGCGGCCGAAACTTTCCATCAGGCCGATGGCGGCATGGCCGCGCACGGGGCTGCGCAGTTCCGCCAGGCCCTGCAGCGTCCGCGCATGGTCGTGCTGCCAGCGGTCGATGTCGGCGACCAGGATGCGGCCGGCCTCGGTGAGGCGCAGGCCGCGCGGCAGCCGCTCGAACAGTTCGGCGCCGTACTCCGCCTCGAGCTTGAGGATCTGGCGGTTCACCGCCGACGGCGAGACGTTGAGCTGCACCGCGGCCCGCCTGATCGACCCGACCTTGGCGACCAGGCTGAGCCACGAGGCGGCAGGCGAGATCAGCGGCACGTCAAGCCGCTATCCGCGAATGGCCGCGGCAAGGGCTTCGACGAAGCGATCGAGCTCTTCTTCCGTGTTGTAGACATGGACCGAGGCGCGCATGACGTTCAGCAGGCCACGGCCCTTGAGGTCGAGGCGTGAGGAGAACTGCGTCGAGACGGTGACATTGATCGCCTGCTCGCGCAGCCTGGCCTTGAGCTCGTTATGGTCCTGGCCGGCGACGGCGAAGGTCACGATGGCGCCCTTGACCTTGCCGAGATCGGTCAGGGTGACGCCCTTCACGGTCGAGAGCCGCGTGCGCAAGCCATCGGCCAGTTCACGCAGCCGCGCCCAGATCGGCTCCATGCCGAGTTCGTTGGCCTGGTCGGCGGCGACCTTGAGGCCAATGACGCCGGCGAAATAGCGCTCCCAGTTCTCGAAGCGGCGCGCGTCGTCGCGCACGGTATAGGCGTTGTCGTCGGTCCACTTGGCGGCGTGGTTGTCGAGCAGCAGCGGCTCGATGTTGGCGGTCGTCGCGCGCTTGGCGTAGAGAAAGCCCGTGCCGCGTGGCCCGCGCAGGTACTTGCGGCCCGTCATCGACAGGAAATCACAACCGACCTTGCGGACGTCGACCGGCAGCTGGCCGACGGACTGGCAGGCATCGAGCAGGTAGAGCACGCCGGCATCGTTGGCGATCTTGCCGACGGCTTCGGCCGGCTGGACCAGGCCGCCCTGGGTCGGCACGTGGGAGATCGAGACCAGCCTGGTGCGCTTGTCGATCGCCCGTTCCAGCGCGCCAAGGTCGATCTGGCCGTAATTGTCGTCGGGCACCACGACGATCTCCGCGCCGCTCTTCCTGGCGACCTGCAGGTAGGAAATGTAGTTCGACGAATATTCGCTGACGCAGGTCAGGATGCGGTCGCCCGGCTTGAAGTCGAGGGAGTAGAAGGCGAGATCCCAGGCGCGCGTGGCATTCTCGACGAAGGCGATTTCGTCGGCCTCGGCGCCTATGAGCCTGGCCACGGCCGGATAAAAGCCTTCTAGGTCGTCGTGCGCCTTGGCGGCGGCCTCGTAGCCGCCGATCTCGGCTTCCAGCTTCAGGTGGTTCAGCGTGGCGTCCAGCGTGCGCTGGCTGGGGAGGGCGGAGCCGGCGGCGTTGAGGTGCAGGACGTGGGCGCAGCCGGGCGTCTCGGCGCGCAGCCGGGCAAGATCGAGGGTCACGCTAGACGCTCCCCTGTTGTATGATTCCCGGCATGTCGTTGTTCGGCTCTTTGTTGCGCTTCGTCCTGCCTAAGGCGGCACCCGAGCCCGAGCAACTGACCATTGTTCATGCCGGCGATACCCTGCCTGTGACCTTCGTGCGCAGCGCCCGCGCCCGCCGCGCTTCGCTGCGCGTCGATCCGGCCGGCCGCCGCATCGTGCTGACCGCGCCGCTGCGCATGGCCCGCGGCACGGCCGTGGGCTTCGCCGAAGCCCAGGCCGGCTGGATCGCCGCCCGCCTGAAACGCCTGCCCGACCGGCGGCCGTTCGCCGACGGTGCCGAGGTGCCTCTGTTCGGCGAGCCGCACGTCGTGCGCCATCGCCCCGACAGGCGCGGCACGGTGTGGCGCGAGGCGGGCGAGATCCATGTCGCCGGCCAGCCGGAACATCTGCCCCGCCGGCTGCGCGACTGGCTGACGGCCGAGTTGCGCCGGCGGCTGGTGCCCTTGGTCCATGCCAAGGCCGCGCGGGTCGAGCGAGCGGTCAAGCGCATCACCGTGCGCGACAGCCGCTCGCGCTGGGGAAGCTGCGGCCCGGATGGCGGCATGTCCTTCTCGTGGCGCCTGGTGTTCGCGCCGCCCGAGGTGCTGGACTACCTGGTGGCGCACGAGGTTGCGCATCTCGTGCACCTCAACCACGGCCCGCGCTTCTGGGCGCTGGCGCGCAGCCTGTGCGACGGCCCGATGGAGCCACCGCAGGCTTGGCTGAAGGCCAACGGCGAAACGCTGCTGCAGTACGGCGGCTAGTCGGCCGCCGCCCTCGCCGGTGCCACGTTCAGCACCGCCGCCGCTTCCTTGGCCACCACCGTGCCCTCGAAGAAGCGCGGGTTCTGCTGGCCCCACAGGCGCACGGCGTTGGTGAAGGTGAAGTCGCGGAAGTCGTCGGACGTGATCAGCTCGTCCTCGACCAGCTCGTAGGCCTCGGGCACCGGACTCAGCATGTCCGGCACGTCGAAGTGGCCGATGTCGGAGCTGAAGATGGCGTTGATGCGCGCGCCGAACGGGTTGGCCTTGCCGAACGCGGTCACGTTCATGCGGTCGTCGGCCTCGCAGCCGAAATAGTAGGGCCGGGCATAGAGATCGACCCAGTCCTCCTTACGGGTGATCTTGCAGGCGGCGAAGTCGTCGAGCACCGGCACGTCGCCGGTCAGGTTGTCCTCCTCGGCGGAGGGCCAGCCGTCGCGCTTGTCGAGCTCGGCCGCCATGTCCTCGTAGCCGTACTTGTCCACCAGGCTTCTAAGCATCTTCCGGTCGAGTTTCTTGGGATCCATGTAGGCGATGCCCTTGGCGCCGCGTCGCTCCCAGTGCTCGATCAGATCGGCGAACAGCTGGCAGCCCCAGCCCACGCCGCCTTCGAGGAAGGCGAAGTTGATGTCGGGGAAGCGGCGGGTCACGCCACCCAGGAACAGGCCCTTGGCGATCGAATGTCCGGCCGCCGCGAAGTGGCCGATATGATTGAAGGTGAAGTTGCTGGGCGAGTTGCGCAGGCCAAAGCCGCGGCCGCCGGCATGGAAGGTCGGCGCCATGCCGATCTCGCGGCATTTCTGCCAGACCGCGTCGTAGTCGTAGGGGCTGTCGATGCCGAGGTTCTCGTATCTCACGGCGAAGCGGCCGAGGTTGGCGTCGAGATCCTTGCCCACCGGGATGCGGCGGGCGAAGCCGCCACCGAACATGCCGACCTTGGCGCCGAGCTCCTTGGTGCAGAACTCCAGCTCCTCGATCGCCTCCTCGGGTGTCCACATCGGGATCACGGCGGCGGGCGTCAGCCGGTCGGACAGCTTGGCGAAGTACTCGGCCGTGACGATGTTGAAGCCGCGGATCACGGCGCGCCTCGTCTCGTCGTCGGCGATGCGCGGGATGCCGAGGCCGGCGGTCGGATAGATGATGCCGAAATCGATGCCGAGCTCGTCGAGGCGGTCGTAGAGCATGCGCGGCATCATCGCCGTGGCGCGATCGCGCGTGTTGGTCGACTGGCGTGTCCAGTAGCCCTCCATGGCGACGCCGCGCTGCTGGCGCTCGGCCATCGACAGGCTGAGCGCGTCGGGGATGCGCCGCTGCGCGGCCAAAAAGCCGTCGGCCGCCTTGTCGCCTGCGACCTTGCGCATGCGCTCGGCAAAGACCGGGTTGTATTCCACCCAGTGGCCGTCACCGTCGATGATGGGATGCTTTACGCTGGACCGAACTTCTGCGGGGCTGCGATGAGAACTCATGCCGGCCTCCTGGAGCTGTCGATTCGCCAGATTAGCCCGCAAACGCTAATCCGGCCGCCGGCACGGCGCAACCTATCCGAACCTGCCAGGATCGCAGGCCTGCAATGTCTCGGGCAGCTCCTCGCCCGCCATCTGTCGTGCGATCAACCGGCCCGTCGCAGTGGCAAGCGTCAGGCCGACATGCTGATGGCCGTAGCCGCAGTAGACGTTGGCGAGCCGCGGTGCGCGACCGATCGCGGGCCGGAAGTCGGGCAGGGTCGGGCGCTCGCCGATCCAGCGGCTCTGCTCGGCGCCGCCCACGCCGGGGAAGACGTCCTTGAGGTGCCGAACCAGCAAGTCGGCGCGATGCCATGACGGCGGCTGGTGCGGCGCGGCGAGCTCGACGGTGCCGGCGACGCGCAGGCCTTCCTCCATCGGCGTGATGAAGAAGCCGCGCTCGGCCGGGCTCACCGGCAGCTCGAAGCGCACGTTGTCGGGCGCCAGCATGACGTGATAGCCGCGCTCGGCGACCAGCGGCGCGTTGAAGCCGAGAAGGCGCGTCAGCTCGCTTGAGGCGCGGCCGGCCGCGACCACCACGGCCTTGGCGGGCAGGCTCTGGTCGGTGATCTCGACCGAGGTCACGCGATTGCCGTCGCGGCCGAAGCCGCGCACGCGGCCGCGCAGCAACCTGCCGCCGTCGGTCGCGAAGCGCTCGGCCATCGTGCTCACCACCTTGTAGGGATTGATGGTGTGCATGCCGTGCGCGTAGTAGACGCCGCGCACGATGCGATCGCTCAGGCCCGGCGCCAGCTCGCGTGCGCGATTGCCGTCGATGATTTCGAACACCGCTCCCTTGGCTTCCTGCAGCGCACGTTCCTCCGCACCCGACGCGAAGGCCGCCTCGCTTTCGTAGACGTAGAGTGCGCCCTTGGTGCGAAAAAGCTCGGCCAGGCCCGACGCCTGGATCTCGGCCTTCCAGCCGATGTTGGCCTCGGCCATCAAGGACCCGAAGGAATCGATGCCCTTCTGCACTTCCTCCTGGCTGTAGGCGGCAAGCGCGAACCGCGCCATCCACGGCAGCAGGGCCGGAATGCTGGGCGGATGCACCGTGAGCGGGCCGTTGCGGTCCATCAGCATCTGCGGCACGCGCTTCAGGGTCGACGGCCGGGCGAGCGGCAGGACGTGGTCGATGGCGATGAAGCCCGCGTTGCCGTAGGACGTGGCGCGACCGGGCTCGCCGCTGTCGATCAGGGTGACGGCATGCCCCTCGCGCTGCAGAGCGCGGGCGGTCGCAGTGCCGACGATGCCGGCGCCGATAACGATGACAGGGGCTTCTGCGTTCATAGCGCGACGTTAGCACGGCCCGTCAGATAACCAGCGCTGACAGTCAGCCGGCTTTGCGCAGGCGGCTCTGCCGTCTGATGTGATCGCGCAAGGCTGTGTTCATCTGGGTCTGATAGCCTTGCCCTTTTGGCGCACGGCTCTTGAACCATGCAATGACATCTGCGTCGATTCGGAGGGTGAGCTGCTTTTTCACAGGCCGATAGAAGAGGCCTCGCTTCGCGTTCGACCAGTCGCGGGCTTCGGGAATGTCGGCAGTGTCGATCTGATCGTCCGGTAGGGACGCCAAGCCCTCCAGCTCGGCGCGCTGCCTGGCTGTGAGGCGGCTAGAACTCGGTTTCTTCATAAGCCCTCCTTTCATGCCGGGTTGCCTTTCGTGCACTGATGATGCGTCCAACGTCGTCCCTGGTAACCGGCCAAGTGTGAACGACGAAGACAGTCGCCTGCCCTATGACGCCCACTGTCTGCCAGCGTTCCTCGTCAGGAAATGGGTCGGGTCACGAGAGTGCGTGCGGGTCGTCGAAGACCAATTGAGCCGTTTCGAAGCTCAGTCCTTGCTTGCGTCTGTTCTCGCGGTTCTTGGCGAGGCTCCACGTCCAAGGCATGTCGGCGCCTTTGTAGCTACACAAATGTAGCTACAAGCCGGCGTAACGTCAACCTTTCGCCGCCATGCGAACCTTCGATTGATTTACGGGCCGGAGTGACTATTTACGGGGCCATGTCCCCACAATCCGAAACTTCCTCCGGGCCGGGCTGGCACGCCACGACCATTCTCTCCGTCCGCAAGGGCGGCCAGGTGGTGATGGCGGGCGACGGCCAGGTCTCGATGGGCCAGACCATCGTCAAGGGCAACGCCAAGAAAGTCCGCCGGCTGGGCAACGGCCAGATTGTCTCCGGCTTCGCCGGCTCGACGGCCGACGCCTTCACCCTGTTCGAGCGCCTCGAGAGCAAGCTCGAGCGCCATCCCGGCCAGCTGCTGCGCGCCTGCATCGAGCTCGCCAAGGACTGGCGCACCGACCGCTATCTGCGCCGGCTGGAGGCGATGATGGCGGTGGCCGACAAGGACGTGTCGCTGCTGCTGTCGGGTTCGGGCGACGTGCTGGAGCCCGAGGGCGGCATCATCGCCATCGGCTCGGGCGGCAACTATGCGCTGGCGGCGGCGCGGGCGCTGATCGACGTCGAGGGCCTCGACGCCGAGGCAATCGCGCGCAAGGCGATGGGCATCGCCGCCGACATCTGCGTCTACACCAACCACAATCTCGTCATCGAGAAGCTTTGAGCGACATGAGCAACGACTTTTCCCCTCGCGAGATCGTCTCCGAGCTCGACAAGCACATCGTCGGCCAGCAGGACGCCAAGCGCGCGGTCGCCGTGGCGCTGCGCAACCGCTGGCGCCGCCTGCAACTGCCGGAAACGTTGCGCGAGGAAGTGCTGCCCAAGAACATCCTGATGATCGGGCCGACCGGCTGCGGCAAGACCGAGATCGCGCGCCGTCTCGCCAAGCTCGCCAATGCGCCGTTCCTCAAGGTCGAGGCGACCAAGTTCACCGAGGTCGGCTATGTCGGCCGCGACGTCGAGCAGATCGCGCGCGACCTGATGGAAGCCGCCCTCGACATGGCGCGCGAGCGCCTGCGCAAGGACGTGCGCGCCAAGGCCGAGCTCGGCGCCGAGGATCGCGTGCTCGATGCGCTGTGCGGCAGCGGCGCCAGCGAGGAGACGCGGCTGCGCTTCCGCCACAAACTGCGCGCGGGTGAGCTGAACGAGCGCGAGATCGAGGTCGAGGTCGCCGATACCGGCGCGCCCATGCAGTTCGAGGTGCCGGGCCAGCCCGGCGCCTCGGTCGGCATGATCAATATCGGCGACATGCTGGGCAAGGCGTTCGGCGGGCGCACCAAGAAGCGCAAGATGACGGTGGCCGAGTCCTACGAAACGCTGATGCGCGAGGAGAGCGACAAGCTTCTCGACCAGGAGAAGGTCGTGCGCGAGGCGCGCGACATGGTCGAGCAGAACGGCATCGTGTTCATCGACGAGATCGACAAGATCACCGCGCGCAGCGAGTTCCGCGGCGGCGGCGACGTGAGCCGCGAGGGCGTGCAGCGCGACCTGTTGCCCCTGATCGAGGGCACGACGGTGAACACCAAGCACGGGCCGGTGAAGACCGACCACGTGCTGTTCATCTGCTCCGGCGCCTTCCATCTCGCCAAGCCCTCGGACATGCTGCCCGAGCTGCAGGGCCGCCTGCCGATCCGCGTCAGCTTGGCGTCGCTCAACCAGGAGGACTTCAGGCGCATCCTGACCGAGCCCGAGGCGAGCCTGGTGAAGCAGTACAAGGCGTTGCTGGCGACCGAGAAGGTCGAGCTCGAGTTCAAGCCCGACGCCATCGACGAGCTCGCCAAGCTCTCGGCCGAGATCAACGAGACGGTCGAGAACATCGGCGCCCGCCGCCTGCACACGGTGATGGAGAAGCTCCTGGAGGAGATCAGCTTCACCGCCTCCGACAGCCCCGGCAGGAAGATCGAGATCGACGCGGCCTATGTCCGCGAGCGGGTCGGCACGCTGGCGAAGAACGCGGATCTCAGCAAGTTCGTGCTGTGATTGCTGTTGGCTGAGCAACCGCGCTGGCTGATGCGGGCCGCGGTGAAGGCATTGCTGGCACTCGCGCTGACAATACAAGGAATGGCGTGATTGCGCGCTTGGCCCGCCATTCGTGGCCCTCTACGGAGCCCCAAAAGGCGCAACAATCAAACCCGCCGACCTCGACTACAGTTCTTGACATTTGTGAACGGTAGTTATATAGTGGGCTCGTTGCGTTGCTTCCCGCGTTCCTGCTCTTTGCATCGTTCATCCGACACCAAAGCGGCGCGGCAGGCACCGCGCGGGGCCCGTCCGGCTGCTTGCATTCAGACGGGCCGCGCTCTGCGGCCCGCGGCGTCGAGGACAAATTGGAGGGCCAGCGGAAACTGCGGGAACTGCGCAAACCTCAAAAAGTCCCATGAAATGCGCAACGGCACGTCATTGGATTCTCAAGTCGCAAACTGCGGGAACTGCGCAAACCTCAGGCAGTGCATGTATCGCGCGGCGCCTTCTCAACCAAACGACAGCCAACTGGTCAAGACCACTGTGCAGACCCACTAGAAGCAATACGCCGCGATCAGGTCGATCAGATACGCCGGCCCGTTCAGCCCCCACATCACGAACGACACCGCCACCGCGGCGACGACCAACGCGCCGGCACCCCAGAGAGCCGCGGAGCGCCAGCCCTCCAGCCTGGAGTGGGGGGTCATGTCACGCCGGCTGCGCGACCGGCGCGGCCGGCCGCGTGAGCCGCTCCTCGACGATCGGCCAGTGCAGGAGGGCGGAGACGAGGCCGAGCGCGATCGAGATCCACCACATCATGTCGTAGTTGCCCTGCAGGTCGAACAGGCGCCCGCCGCCCCAGCCGCCGAAGAAGCTGCCGACCTGGTGGCCGAAGAAGACGATGCCGTTCAGCATGGTGAGATGGACCGGCCCGAAGATGTAGCCGACCAATGCGGTGGTGAGCGGCACGGTGCCCAGCCAGAGGAAGCCGAGAGCCGCGGCGAAGGTCAGCACCGACGCCGCCGACAGGGGCGCCAGCACGAAGCCCAGGAACACCAGCGAGCGCAGGAGATAGAGCAGCGCCAAAAGGTTCTTGCGCTTGTGCTGTGCGCCGAGCGCGCTCCAGATGATGGCGCCGGCGATGTTGAACAGGCCGACCATGCCGATCGCCCAGCCGCCGAGCTCGGCCGGCGACAGTTCTATGCCGAACAGCGACAGCCCGATGCCCTTGTCGGAGATGTAGGCCGGCAGATGGCCGCCGACGAAGGCGACATGGAAGCCGCAGACGAAGTAGCCGATCACCAGCAGCACGTAGCTCCTCTGGCCGAACGCTTCGGCCAGCGCCTCGCCGGTGGTCTGGCTGCCGCCGGCCGCCTTGCGGTTGGCGGCGATCTCGCGGCTGTCGTTCAGTCCCACGGCCAAAAAGATCATGATCACGGCGATGGCCGTCAGCGCCCACATGGTCGGCCGCCAGTCGCCGAACCAGTTCTGCAGTACGGCCGCCAGCGGCACGATGAAGAACTGGCCGAACGAGCCGCCGGCCGAGCAGATGCCGACTGCCAGCGCCTGCTTGGCGGGCGGCGCCACGCGCAGGACCACGCCCAGCACGGGCCCGAAGGAGGCCGCCGACAGGCCGATGCCGACCAGGATGTTGCCCAGGATCAGCATGAAGCCGTCGTGCATGACGGCCGTCACGACCATGCCCAGCACATAGACCACGCCGCCGCCGGCGATGGTCCAGGCCGAGCCGAAGCGGTCGGCCAGCCGGCCGGAGAGCGGCGCCACGGCGCCCATCAGCAGCATGGAAAGCGCGGTCCCGAAGGAGAACAACTCGCGTCCGACATGCAGTTCGGCTGACACGGGTTTCAGGAAGATGCCGAAGCTCTGGCGGACGCCCAGACCGATGGTGAGGACGAGGAAACCGCACCAAACGGCGGTCCAATAGGAACGGGAGGTCATTGGGGCAACTTGCGGTCGAGGGGAGGGGCTGACAAGGCGTTCGCCTTGGATCTTTCCATAGAATTACTTCATGCCGTCACAAGCCATGATGTGGCACAAATTGTCCATGGCCCGACTGTGCTGGCGAGGCGGCTTGGCAGCATTCCTGTTCATTTTGGCAGGAAGCGCATTGGCCGCGCCGCGCCTCGAGCGCGAGCGCTGCACCTTCAAGCCGCCGCGCGGCGATCGCGTCGAATGCTTCGTGCTGATCGTGCCGGAGAATCGCGAGCAGCCCGAGGGCCGCGAGGTGCGCCTGAAGGTGGCGGTGCTGAAGGCCAAGCGCACGGCCGGCGCCGAGCCCATGGTCTACCTCTCCGGCGGCCCCGGCGATGCACCGCTGATCGCCTCGTCGCCCGGCGCCGACGCGCTGGCTGAAGGCGACTGGTGGAACGAGACCGCCAACATCCGCCGCAAGCGCGACGTGATCATCCTGAGCCAGCGGGGCGCGGGTGGCGCCACGCCCAATCTCGACTGTTTCGATCCGCGTACCAGCGAGCCCGCCAAGGCGCGCCGCCGCGCCGTGACCGAGGAGCAGGAGCGCGAGATCCTGACGCGCTGCCGATCCGGCCTCGACAAGCGCAAGATCGATCTCGGCATGTACACCACGCCGGCGCTGGCCGACGACGTGGCCGATCTCGCGACCGCCTTGGCGCAGAGCCGCATCAACATCTACGGCGTCTCCTACGGCACGCGCTGGGCGCTGGAGGTGATGCGGCGCCATCCCAGCCTGGTGCGCGCCGCCGTGCTCGACGGCGTCTACCCGCCGCAGGTCAACGGCGAGCAGAACGAGCCCGAGATCGTGCGTCGCGCCTTCGAGCAGCTCTACACCGACTGCGCCAACGACACGCTTTGCCGCGAGCGTCATCCGAACCTGCGCGGTGCCGTCGAGAGCGCGATCGAAGCCGCACAGGGCAAGCCCCTGGAACTCATGCTGCAGCTCGAGGACGGTCCGCAGGCGGTGAAGCTCGACGGGCCCAAGCTCCTGATGGTGCTGCTGCACATGATGCGCGAGGGCGAGGCGGCACTGATCCCCGAGACGGTCGCCGCCATCCAGCGCAACGACCTCAGGCTCTTGAAGATGTTTGCCGAGGATCTGGAGAGCAACGACGGCGGCCTTCTCGAGCAGAACGCCCAGCAGTTCGACGGGCTCTACAACAGCATCGAATGCCGCGAGACCTGGGCCGCCGTCGATCGCGCGGCGCGGCGCAAGCAGATCGAGGCGAGCGGCGTCTACGGCCTCACCGCCAAGACCAGCAAGTCGCCGGCATTCTGCCCGGTGTGGCGCGTGGCGCCGGCTCCGGCCGCCGAGCGCCAGCCGGTCAAGGCCGCGACGCCGACGCTGCTCTTGAGCGGCACCTTCGACTGGCTGACACCGCCGACGTGGGGGCGCGAGGCCGCGCGCTATCTCTCGTCGTCCCGTCACGTGGTGTTCCGCGCCCAGGGTCACGGCGTGGTCGTCCAGGATCCGTGTGCCGCGCGCCTGCGCGATGCCTTCATCGAGGACCCCGAGCCCAAGCGCGCTCTTCCGTGCCGCGCCGACACGCCGCCGAACTTCACCGCGGCGTACGAGCGGGCGCGCAATCTGCCTTAGCCTGCGCGATTCTTGCTTCGTGACGAAGTGCCGTGCGGCATGGTAAAAGCCATATTGCACACAATTATTCGGTTAAATGGCGTTAGACGCTTCCTCCAGTCCTTTGATCGCGCGTCCGAGCTTCGCCGAGCTGTACATGCCCAAGCTCGTGACGGTGCTGCGCGAGGGCTATGGGCTGGCAGCCTTGCGCGCCGACGCCATGGCTGGCCTGACCGTCGCCATCGTGGCGTTGCCGCTCTCCATGGCGATCGCCATCGCCTCGGGCGCCACGCCCGAGCGCGGGCTGTTTACGGCGATCGTCGGCGGCTTTCTGATTTCGGCGCTGGGCGGCAGCCGTTTCCAGGTCGGCGGCCCGGCCGGCGCCTTCATCGTCCTGGTCGCGTCGGCGGTCGATCGCCATGGCATCGACGGCGTCGTGCTGGCGACCATCATGGCCGGCGTCTTCCTCGCAGTGGCGGGCCTGCTGCGGCTCGGCACCTTCATCAAGTTCATTCCCTATCCGGTGACGGTTGGCTTCACCGCCGGCATCGCCGTCATCATCTTCGCCAGCCAGTTGAAGGACCTGCTCGGGCTCCGGCTCGACGGCAAGGAGCCCGCCGCCTTCGTCGCCAAGGTCGAGACGCTGGCGCGCGCGCTGGATACGATCAGTCCGGCCGCGGTGGCGCTGTCGCTGCTGACCATCGGGCTGATTGTCGGCATCAAGAAGGTCAGGCCGCATTGGCCGGGGATGTTGATCGCCGTCGCCGTTGCCGCCGTCGCGACCTTCGTCCTCGCCCTGCCGGTCGAGACCATCGGTTCGCGTTTCGGGGGCATCCCGTCGCTGCTGCCGTCGCCGCATCTGCCGGCCGTCTCGCTGGACAAGATCCAGGCGGTATTTCCCGATGCCGTGGCCTTCGCCCTGCTCGGCGCCATCGAATCGCTCCTGTCGGCGGTGGTGGCCGACGGCATGACCGGCCGCCGCCATCGCTCGAACTGCGAGCTGCTGGCCCAGGGCGCGGCCAATGTCGGCGCGTCGCTGTTCGGCGGCCTGCCGGCCACCGGCACCATCGCCCGCACCGCGACCAATGTCCGCGCCGGCGCGCGCGGGCCGATCGCCGGCATGATGCATGCGGCGTTCCTGCTGCTGTTCATGCTGCTGGCCGCGCCGCTGTTTGCCTATGTCCCGCTCGCCGCCCTGTCCGGCGTGCTGGTCGTGGTCGCCTGGAACATGGCGGAGAAGTACGCGTTCATGACCTTGCTGCGCAGCTCGCGCGGCGATGCCGTGGTGCTGCTGGCCACCTTCCTGCTGACGGTGTTCCGCGACCTCACCGAAGGCATCGTCGTGGGCTTCGCGCTGGGCGCCGTGCTGTTCATCCGTCGCGTGGCCGGCGCCACCGGCATCGAGGCGCATGCGCCGCCGATCAATGGCGACCGTCCCGACAGCGCCGATCCGCGTGCGCCCTACGACCCCAGGCTCGCGACCGACCAGGAGGTCGTGGTCTATCGCCTGTCCGGCGCCTTCTTCTTCGGCACGGCGTCGATCCTGAATGCCGTGCTCGATCGCATCGGCGACCAGCACAAGGCCCTGGTGGTCGATTTCTCTGCCGTGCCGTTCGTCGATTCGACGGCGGCCAACGCCATCGCTGCCATCGCCCGCAAGGCCGGCCGGCACAAGGTGCGGGTGTTCGTGACCGGCGCCACGCCCGCCGTGCGGCACGCGCTGCTGGCCGCCGGCGCGCGCCGTCCGCAGGTCCGCTATCGCCGGCACATCGAGGATGCGGTGGTCGAGGCGCGGTCGGTATAGTGCGAGGGCAATGAAGCTCCTGCTTTCCGACTTCGCCCTGCGTACCTGGGGCTCGCGCATCGCCACAGCCGACTCCGGCCTCTCGTTCGTGACCGCCGAGGAGGCTCTGGCCGCCGACGGTCCTTCCGCCGTGGACATCGCATTCATGACCCGCGAGGTCACCGGCCGGTCGAGCAAGGACAACCAGACGCCGGAGCTGCGCGGTTTCGAGGCGGTGCTGCGCAAGTCGCCGAAGCTGCGCTGGCTGCAGATCCATCCGGCCGGCGCCGAGCGGCCGATCTACCGCGAGCTGCGCGACCGCGGCGTCAAGGTGACCACGGCGTCGGGCGCCACGGCGGTGACCGTGTCGCACAGCGTCCTGGGGGCGCTGATCGCGGTCAATCGGCGCTTCCCGCTGCTGGCCGATGCCCAGCGCCGCCATGCCTGGGAGCCGCGTATCGGCGAGCGTTCGCCGCGCGACCTGAAAGGCCAGTGCGCGGTGGTCGTCGGCATGGGCCCGATCGGGCGAAACATCGCCGCGCTGCTCAAGATGCTGGGCATGAGCGTGGTCGGCGTCCGCCGCACGGCCGAACCTGTCGCACCCTGCGACCGGACCATCGCCTATGGCCAGCTGCTGGAAGTCATGCCGAAGGCGGACTGGCTGATCCTGTGCTGCCCGGCCTCGCCGCTCACGCGCGGCATTGCCGACGCCGCGGCGTTCGCGGCGATGCCCATGGGCTCGCATTTCATCAACGTCTCGCGCGGCGAGATAGCGGTCGAGAAGGACGTCATCGAAGCCCTGCAGAGCGGCCGGCTGGCCGGCGCCTATCTCGACGTGTTCGAGCGCGAGCCGCTCGATCCCGCCTCGCCGCTGTGGGACATGCCCAACGTGCTGATCTCGCCGCACACGGCGAGCCACTCGCTGGGCCAGAACGAGGCGATCCTCGACATCTTCCTCGACAACCTGGCGCGCTTCCGCGCCGGGCGCGAGCTGCGCAACGGCGTCGACAACCTTTCCTGACCGGTCAGCCTTTGGCGGCCAGGCTCTTGAACAGCGCGTCGCTGCGGTCGTCGGCCGGGAAGAAGCATTCGATGCGCACTTCCTGCAGGGTGATGTCCTGCGGCGTGCCCAGGGTGGCGATGGTGGTGAACACCGACAGCGCCTTGCCGCCCACCAGATAGTCGACCGTCAGCACCGGCGGCGGCCGCTCCTCGAAGCGCAGTTTGCGGAACGAAGCCGGCACGTCGGGGAAGCCCATGATCTCCTCGATGAAGGCCAGCGCCTTGGGCTCGCCGCCGTCGGCCAAAATCTCGGCGTAGGTCGTCGACACGAGATAGCGCGCCACTTCCTCCCAGTTCGAGATCTTGGAACGCAGCGCCTTGGGGTCGAGCAGCCAGTGCAGGACGTTGGGCGGCTTGCCCGGCGGCGGCGGCGGCGGCGCACCCTCGAACAGGAATACCGTGAAGGCGGTGGCGGCCTCGTTGCCCTGGATGAAGTTCCACAACCGGTCGATCACGATGGCAGGGTAGGGCTCCTGCTGCCGGAGCATGTGGTCGATCGCCTTGCGCACCGGCAGGAGCTCGGGCGCGGCGAGATTGCTCTCGCGATAGGCCGGCGCGAAACCGGCCGCCAGCAGCATGGCGTTGCGCTGGCGCAACGGCACGTCGAGGGCGGTGGAGAGCTGGACCACCATCTCGCGGCTGGGACGGGCACGGCCCGATTCGAGGAAGCTGACGTGGCGCTGCGACACGCCCGACTGCAGGGCAAGCGCGAGCTGGCTGGCGCCACGGCGCCGGCGCCAGGTGCGCAGCATGGGGCCGAACATGTCGGGCTGCGGGGGAAGGGCGGCCGAGGCCGCTGCAGGGGAGGTGCGCATCATGAAGCGGAAGATAGCACCCGACCGACGGCCCGCCGATTACCTGGGGCGTAATTGCTGCAGGGGCGGCCCAATGCGACCTCTGGCGCGTCGTTTCTAGCCAAGGAGGACGTGATGAACGCTTCAACCGACCGCCTGCTGCGCCGCACCCTGTGGGGCAACGCCGTGTTTTCCGTCATCTCCGGCGCCGTGCTGGCGGCCTTCGCCGGGCCCTTCGCCAGGATCGCCGCACACGGCCCCGTCTCGGTGCTGGGGCTCGACCTCGCGATCGTCTTCGAGCTGCTGGGCATCGGCGTGATCGCCTTCGGCGCGCTCTGCGCCTGGGTTGCTTCACGTGAAACGTTGCCGCTTGCCTTGGCCCGGGTGATCTTCGCCGCCGATCTTGCCTGGGTGGTCGCCAGCGTCCTGGTGCTGGCAGTTCCGGCAACCTGGAGCATGGCCGGCTTCGTGGGCATCGGCGCCGTGGCGCTGATCGTGGCCGATTTCGCGATCATGGAGTATCTCGGGCTGCGTCGCCTCGGTACGGCCAGCTGATCTAGTGTGAGAGGACATCGACCATGGACAAGCTTCAGCTCCTGAACGACCACCCGCTGCCCTTCGCCAAGGTCCTGGGGCTGAAGTTCGTTGCCGCCAGCGAGACGGCCGTCAGGGCCGAGATGGTCGTCAAGCCCGAGCTCTGCACGCGGCCCGACATACTGCACGGTGGCGCGGTGATGGCCTTCGCCGACACGCTGGGCGCCGCCGCCACCGTGCTCAACCTGCCGGAAGGCAAGGGCACGACGACGATCGAGAGCAAGACCAACTTCGTCGGCCCCGCGCCGGTAGGGGTGACGGTGATCGGCGAGACAACGCCGATCCATCGCGGCCGCCGCACCATGGTGTGGCAGACGCGCATCACGACGGCCGAAGGCAAGCTGGTCGCCGTCGTCACCCAGACGCAGATGGTTCTTTAGGTCAGGACTGCTGGCGCAGCTTGATCGTCAGCACCAGGGCGCGGGCCAGCATCGCCACGGCACAGACCACGGCGCTGAGCGCAGCCCACAGCCGGACCTTCTCGATGGCCGGGCTGTTGTACGCGCCGATGACCTCCAGGGCGACACAGACTCCGACACCGATTCCCACGGCCAGGAGCACCAGCTTGGCGTTGCGCGAGATCATCACCACCGGCTGGTAGTGGTCGTGGCGCACGCCGATCATCATGCCGCGCGCGAGGCCGACGACGAGGCCAATGCCGGCGGCCGCAGCGAAGGCCCAGCGCGGCTGTCCGACGCCGATCTGGATCAGGAACAGGCCAGCCGCCACGAACAGCGCCGCCGCGCCGGGCGCGAACAGGGCCCACTCCGAGACATAGGCCCCACGCAGTTCGCGCGCGACGAGATAGACGGTGGCCGCGGCACCGAGCGCGAGCAGCAGGTGGACGAGGGACAGGTTGTGCACCATACCGGCAGCCCGACCGTCTCAGCGCCTCAGTGGAGCAGCGCCGGCACGAAGGCCTGCAGGGCGGCGTCGGCGTCGCTCGCGGTCTGTTGGCGGGCCTGCGACCAGTCGATGCGGATGCTGATGAAGTGATCGCGGAAACCGGTCAGCATCATCTTGGTGTAGAGCCGCGCATTCGCCTGGTTGACGGCGCTGTAGGTGATGCAGCGGAACGTGATGCTGCCATAGGTGCACGTCGAGGGTACCGACGGCCGCTCGAAGTGCGTGTAGCCGCCGTATTTGATCTGCTGCTCCGCCGAGGAAAGCTCGCCCATGAATTCATCGACCACCAGCGGATTGCCGCTGCCGGGAGGCACGCGGCGGCCGCCGTCATAGACGTGGACGGCGATCACCATCTTCTTGGGGGTCGAATAGAAGTAGCTGATGCCCTGTTCGGGCCGATTGCTGGGCGGCCCGGCATAGTTGACCGAGCGCTCGAGCTGGGCGCCGCCGACGCTTGCCGGGAAGGCAAGCTTTGTCCCGGCGTGGGTGCCTGGGGCTGACGACTGGGTCTGGGCAGCGGCAGCGCCGGCCCAGGCCATGGCGGCGAGTAGCGCCACGGCTGTCACCCCGAGCGTAGCGAGGGGCCTTTGCGGCCGCAGGAAAGGTCCCTCCCTTCGGCTTCGCTCAGGGCGGGCGCTGCGCTCGGGGTGACAACGGGGCTGTCTCCTAGACATCGAGATTCGCCACCTTCAGCGCATTGTCCTGGATGAATTCGCGCCGTGGTTCGACGACGTCCCCCATCAGGGTGGAGAAGATCTCGTCGGCCTCGTCGGCATGGTTGATCTTGACCTGCAGGAGCGTGCGGGCCTCGGGGTCGAGCGTCGTTTCCCAGAGCTGGTCGGGGTTCATCTCGCCCAAGCCCTTGTAGCGCTGGACGGCGAGGCCCTTGCGTCCGGCGTCGAGCACGGCAGCGTAGAGCTCGGTCGGCGAGGAGATCGTCGTCTCCTTGTCCCGCGCGACGAACGCGCCGGGCCGCTGGTAGACGGCCTGCAGGGCGTCAGCCAGCGCATCGAGCCGTCGCGCCTCGGCGCTCTTCATCAGGGGGCCGTCGATGACGTGCCGCTCCTGCACGCCGCGCAGGCGGCGCGAGAAGGCGAGCCCACCGTCGGGCGTCGGCTCGCCGGTCCAGCCCTGTTCGAGGTCGGAACTCACCCGGTTGAGACGGCGCGCGATGTAGTCGGCGGTTTGTCGAGCGAGGTCCGGATCGGCCAGCACATCGGGCTTCAGGGCACCGGCGATGGCGGCCTGCTCGATGACGGCCTGACTGGTGACGCGGCGCGACAACGCCAGCGGCTTCACCAGGTTGGCTACCGAGCGGGCGATGTCGACGGTGTTGCGCAGGTCGGCGCCGCCCTGCACCGAACCGTCGCCCAGCCTGAAGGACGCTCCTTCGAGGCCGCTGTTGATCAGATGGTCGTCGAGCGCGCGCTCGTCCTTGAGGTAGATCGCCGACTTGCCCTTGGCCGCTTTGAACAGCGGCGGCTGGGCGATGTAGAGGTAGCCGCCGTCGATCAGCTCGCGCATCTGTCGATAGAAGAACGTCATCAGCAGCGTGCGGATGTGGCTTCCGTCGACGTCCGCGTCCGTCATGATGATGATCTTGTGATAGCGCAGCTTCGACAGGTCGAAGTCGTCGTGGCCGATGCCGGTGCCCAACGCCGTGATGAGCGTGCCGATCTCGGCCGAGCTCAGCATCTTGTCGAAGCGCGCCCGCTCGACGTTCAGGATCTTGCCGCGCAGCGGCAGGATCGCCTGGTTGGCGCGGTTGCGGCCCTGCTTGGCCGAGCCGCCGGCCGAATCGCCCTCGACGATGAAGAGCTCGGAGAGCGCCGGATCGCGCTCCTGGCAGTCGGCGAGCTTGCCCGGCAGCGAGCTGACGTCGAGCGCGCCCTTGCGGCGGGTGAGCTCGCGCGCCTTGCGGGCGGCCTCGCGGGCGGCGGCGGCCTCGATCACCTTGGTCAGGATCTTGCGCGTCTCGGAGGGATGCTCCTCGAACCACTGGCCGAGCTTGTCGCCGACCACCGATTCGACCACCGGACGGACTTCGGAGGAGACCAGCTTGTCCTTGGTCTGCGAGGAGAATTTCGGGTCAGGCACCTTGACCGACAGCACGCAAGTCAGGCCCTCGCGCATGTCGTCGCCCGTGAGACTCACCTTCTCCTTCTTGGAGAGGCCACTTTCGTCGGCGTACTTGTTCAAAGTGCGGGTCAGCGCGCCGCGGAAGCCGGCCAGATGGGTGCCGCCGTCGCGCTGCGGGATGTTGTTGGTGAAGCACAGCATCGTCTCGTGATAGCTGTCGTTCCACTGCATTGCGACTTCGACCGTGATGCCCTCGCGCTCGCCGCGGATCGACACTGGCGGGCTGTGCAGCACCTGCTTGTTGCGGTCGAGATACTTCGCAAAGGCTTCGATGCCGCCCTCATAGAACAGGTCGGAGGCCTTGGGCTCGGCGCCGCGCTCGTCGGTCAGCACGATGCGCACGCCCGAGTTCAGGAAGGCGAGCTCGCGCAGCCGGTGCTCGAGCGTGGCGAAGTCGTACTCGGTCTTGGTGAAGGTCTTGTTCGAGGCGAGGAAGGTGACTTCCGTGCCGTGCTTGCCGGCCGGCGCGTCGCCGACGACCTGCAGGTCGCCCTCGGGCTCGCCGTAGTGGAAGCGCAAAAAGTGCTCCTTGCCGTTGCGCCAGATCCGGAGATCGAGGTGCTCGGACAGCGCATTGACGACGGCGGCGCCGACGCCATGCAGGCCGCCTGACACCTTGTAGGAATTCTGGTCGAACTTCCCGCCGGCATGGAGTTGGGTGAAGATGACGTTGGCGGCCGAGATGCCTTCTTCCTTGTGGATGTCGACCGGCACGCCGCGGCCGTTGTCGCGCACGGTGACTGAGCCGTCGCCCTGCAGGATGACGTCGACCTTGTCGCAATAGCCCGCCAAGGCCTCGTCGATCGCGTTGTCGACGATCTCGTAGACCATGTGGTGCAGGCCGGTGCCGTCGTCGGTGTCGCCGATATACATGCCCGGGCGCTTGCGCACGGCATCGAGGCCGCGCAGTACCTTGATCGAATCGGCATCGTAGTCGCCGGCGCCGGGGGTCACGTCGTTGTTGTTGTCGTCGCTCATGTTCTTGCTTTCATAAGAGGGTCAGGCCGCCGCGATCGAGCCGTCGGCGACGCGCAGGACCTGCGCGCGGCCGGCGAGCGGGGCGAAGAGTTCGGCATCGGTGCCCGTCATCCAGCACTGGACGGAGAGCGCCACCACCTCGTCGAACAGCGCCGCCCGGCGCTCGGCGTCGAGATGGGCCGCAATTTCGTCGAGCAGCAGCAGCGGCGCGCGGCCGCGCGACAGCGCCACCAGGCGGGCATGGGCGAGCGCGATCGACACCAGAACCGCCTTCTGCTGGCCGGTCGAGCCTTCGGCTGCCGGCAGGTCAAGATCGAGGTGGCGCACCGCAAGATCGCTGCGATGCGGCCCACACGATGTGGTGCCGGACTCGGCATCGCGCAAGCGGCTGGCGGCGAGCTCGGAGCGCAGGCGATCCTCTGCATCGAGCGCCGCCATGGTGGCGACCCAGCCGTCGATCTCGCCCGCCATGGCGAGCGCCGCCCGCGGGAACGGACCGATGCCGAGCCGGGCCGCGGCGTCGAGGCGATGGACAGTGTCGGCGCGCGCCGCGGCGAGGGCCACGCCATGGCGGGCCATGGTATCTTCCAGCGCGGTGAACCAGTGCGGGTCCCGGCTGCCTTCGGCCAAAAGACGGCCGCGCTGGCGCAGCGCGTTCTCGTAAGCCGCCACGTCGCCGGCATGCTCGGGATGCAGCGCCGTCACCAGCCGGTCGAGGAAGCGTCGGCGCTCGCCCGGCCCGTCGAGGAACAGGCGGTCGAGTTGCGGTGTCAGCCAGACGGCCGCGACATGCAGACCGAGTGCGGTCTGGCTCTGGGCCGGCCGGCCGTCGATGCGCACGGCGCGACGCGGCAGGCTGCTCTCGTTCTTGGCCGGCTCCAGGCCGGTGCCGATGGCAAGCCGACCCTCGGGCGTGTCCAGGGTGGCGGCGACGGCCCACGAAACGGCATCCGGCTCGCCGGCGCGGCTGCGCCGGGCGACCTCGTCCAGGCGGGCGCGGCGCAGGCCGCGGCCGGGCGCCAGGAAAGAGAGCGCCTCCAGGAGGTTGGTCTTGCCGGCGCCATTGGCGCCCACCAGCACGATGGGCGCGGGGCCGCAGTCGAGGCGGAGCTGGCGATAGTTGCGGAAGTCGGTCAGCCGAAGCTGGCGCACGGCCAGTACGGCCGGCGCTGCGCCGGTTGCGGCGTCGGGGGAATAGGCGAGAGCGCTGATCGGCGGCGCCGTCATACCCGCATCGGCATGAGCACGTAGAGGGCGCTTTCGTCAGCGCCGTCACGCACCAGCGTGGGCGACCCCGCATCGGCCATCAGGAAACGGGCCTCGCTGCCCGCGATCTGCTCGGTGATGTCGAGCAGGTAGCGCGAGTTGAAGCCGATCTCGAGGGCGGCGGCCTTGTACTCGACCTCGATCTCCTCGGTGGCGCTGCCGGCGTCGGGGCTGGTGGCCGACAGCGTCACCACGCCCTTGGCGACCGCGAGCTTGATGGCGCGCGACTTCTCGGTCGAGATGGTCGAGACGCGATCGACGGCGTGGGCGAACTCCTTGCAGGGGACGTTCAGGACCTTGTCGTTGCCGGTCGGGATGACGCGCTCGTAGTCGGGGAAGGTGCCGTCGATCAGCTTGCTGACCAGGGTGACCCCGCCCGAGGCGAAGCGGATGCGGGTGTCGGAAAGCTCGACATCGACCGAGCCGTCGCTCTCGTCGAGAAGCTTGCGGACCTCGCCCACGGTCTTGCGCGGCACGATCACGCCCGGGATCTCCGAGGCGCCCTTGGGCAGCGGCACCTCGACCCGGGCCAGGCGGTGGCCGTCGGTCGCCACGCCGCGCAGCACCTGCGTGCCGCCCGCGGTGGCGGCATGGAAATAGATGCCGTTCAGGTAATACCGCGTCTCCTCGTTGGAGATGGCGAACCGGGTGCGGTCGATGATGCCCTTGAGGTCGGTCGCCGGCAGCTGGAAGCGGTGCGGCAGGTCGCCCTCGGCCATGGCCGGGAAGTCGGCCGGCGGCAGGCACTGCAGGGTGAAGCGCGACCGGCCGGCCCGGATGACCAGGCTGTTGCCGTCGGAGGCGCTCTCGAGCTCGACCTGGGCGCCGTCCGGCAGCTTGCGTACGATCTCGTACAGGGTGTGCGCCGGCGCCGTCGTCGAGCCCGCCTTCGCGGCCGTCGCATCGACCTGCTCGGTGATGGCGAGGTCCATGTCGGTGGCGGCGAGGCTCAGCCGGCCTTTCTGCGCCGTGATCAGGACGTTGGACAGGATAGGGATCGTGTTGCGCCGCTCGACCACACTCTGGACATGGGCCAGCGCCTTCAAAAGGGCTGCCCGTTCAATCGTCAGTTTCATGGTTTGGTCGCTATAACGAGGGGCCAAAAAAGCGGTTTAGACACCCCGTTTCGCGGGCCTGAAAAGGCCATTGCGGAACGGTTGCAGACTATAGCACGACGGGTCTTGGCGGGAAGCAAATTCGCCCGGAATTTGAGGCTCTTAAGCCCCTGAGGCCAAAGCAAAACGGGGTCCTTCCGGACCCCGTTTCACGCCTCTCCCCGGGAGCGGCTCAGCCCTGCAACTGGCGCTTGAGCAACTCAACGTCTTCTGCAATCGAGAGATCGGAGATCTTCAGCTCCTCGATCTTGCGGACGGCATGCATGACGGTGGTGTGGTCGCGATTGCCGAAGCGCTTGCCGATCTGCGGCAGGCTCAAGGTCGTGAGCTGCTTGGCGAGATACATCGCCACCTGCCGCGGCCGGGCCACCGAGCGCGCACGGCGCGGTGAGCTCATCTCGGCGAGCTTGATGTTGTAGTGCGCCGCGACCCGCTGCTGGATCTCGTCGACCGTCACCTTGCGATCGGCCTGGCGCAGCAGGTCGTGCAGGACGTCCTGCGCCATCTCGACGGTGATCTCGCGGCCGATCAGCTGGCCGTGGGCGACGACGCGGTTCAGTGCACCCTCGAGCTCGCGGATGTTGGTGCTGATCTTGTGCGCCAGGAACTCCAGCACCGCGACCGGCACCGGTACGCGCGCACTCTCCGCCTTGGTCTGCAGGATGCTGAGGCGCAGCTCGTAGGTCGAGGAGTGGATGTCCGCCACCAGGCCGCTGCCCAGCCGCGAGCGCATGCGCTCCTCGATGTCCTGCAGCTCGCTCGGCGGCTTCTCCGAGCTGAGCACGATCTGTTTGTTTTGCTCAACCAGAGAATTAAAGGTGAAGAAGAACTCGTCCTGGCTCGCTTCCTTGCCGCAGATGAACTGGACGTCGTCGACCATCAGCACGTCGACGTTGCGGAACAGCTCCTTGAACTGGCCGGTGTTCTTGGTGCGCAGCGCCTGGATGAAGCGGTTCACGAAGCTCTCGGCCGTGAGATAGAGCACGCGGGTCTTGGGATCGCGCTCGCGGATGGCGTGCCAGATCGCATGCATCAGGTGGGTCTTGCCGAGACCGACGCCGCCGAAAATATAAAGCGGGTTGCGCTCCGGCAGCGGCCGGTCCTGCTCGGCGATATTGCGGGCGGCGGCATAGGCGAACTCGTTGGGCTTGCCGACCACGAAGTTGGCGAAGGTGTAGCGCGCCTCGGGGCCCTGGAAGCCTTCCTCGGCGCCGCGGCCGATCGCCGGTCCCAGGCGCGGCATGGCCGACGACTGGTAGGCTTGAGGGGACGTCGGCACCGGCGGCATGGCGATGATGTCGTTTGCCCGGCGCGGGGCCGGCGGCGGCACGAGGTTGACCTCGACGCTCGACACCTCGGCATGCACCGCCTGCCAATAGGCCAGCACCCGGTCGCCATAGTGGCGGGCGACCCAGTCGCGCACGAAGCGGGTCGGGGCATAGAGACGGAGCTTGCCGGTCTCCAGCTTGCCGAGCTCGACCTCGCCAAACCACGTCTTGAAGGCCTTGTCGCCGATTTCCTTGCGCAGCCGATCGCAGACGCGCACCCAGTGCGCTTCCAGCTCTTTCCGGCCCGCAACTTCTTCCATATCGGCCCCCGCCATTGTCTTTTGTTCGTACGACGCTTGGTTATTCTTGTTGCCCGCTACCGGGCTTTGAATTCGGTTCATTATGTTTGTCTCCACGGAAGTCCCGCTGCCTTCCACCCCCCTGCCGTGCCGCGCTTGGCCTGCGCATCCAGGGGCCCCTCGAACCCATCAGCTACATTGAGACACGTACTGTAGCCGGCCGCGGTCATGGCTTTCGCCGCCGCGGCCGAACGAGCTCCACTCCTGCAAATGAACAGCAGCGGCGCCTCCTTGTCGGGGAGCGCGCCCGAGAGCGCGGCCACGAATTCCGGGTTGGGCTGCATGCTGGGAAACACCTGCCATTCGATCAGCGCCGGCTTCTTGGCCAGCCTCTCGAGATGGGGCAGGCCGACATAGTTCCATTCCGCCCTGGTGCGGCAGTCGATTAGGATCGCGTCCTTGTGCTCGCTCAGGATCTTCCAGGCTGTCGTCGGGGCCACGTCGCCGGCATAGCCGGCGGCAGGGGAGACCTCGTACGTGCCCGCGATCTTGTTGTCTTTCGCCATGGCCCCCGCTCTTCATTTTACGAAGCAGGCTGCTCAGACACGAGCCAATGATCTACGATGGACACACAGCGCACGAATGACAATGGCGGATCGAGATGAGCGTCGTTAGAGGGAACGCTGTCTTGTTTTCGATTCGACCGTTGTCAGGTGGCTGCGGTTTGCTCCCTCGTTCGTCTTCCGGTGAGGGCGGTTGCCCCCCATCCCCACCTTGGCTCGCGTCTTTGCGCCCCACGCTCCGTCGCGATGAGCCGACTCTTAGACAGACTCTCGGCGCGGCGCAAACCTTTCGAGTCACCATCAAAGCAGGCTATTCATGTTGTTCGCGGCGTGTCGCTGTTGACTCGTGTGAGGATTCGATTCTCCCTCTCTGTCGTCGCGCAGGACACCGCTCAACATCTAGCGCCTGATCGCGCGCTCGGTCCGATAAAAGGGAATCGTATGTCGTTCGCCGTTTTGGCGACCAAATGTTCAGATGCGATTCGCCTAAAATTTTTTCTCGAAGATTTTTTGTTGTTGTCGCCAGAACAGAAAAACGCCGCTCGTTGGAGCGGCGTTCATACTTGCTGACGCTGATGCGCGAGACCGTTACGCCATCGCCTTGATGCGTGCGGCGAGGCGCGACACGCGACGCGCGGCGGCATTCTTGGTCACGATGTGCTTGGCAGCACCGCGCTGGATCTCCGGCTGCGCGCTGCGCAGCGCTTCCGCGGCGGCCTTCTTGTCGCCCGCCTTGATCGCTTCCTCGACCTTCTTGATCGAGCCGCGCACGCGGCTGCGGCGCGCGGTGTTCACGGCGGTGCGGCGCTTGGTCTGACGCGCGCGCTTCTCGGCCGACTTGTGACTTGCCATCTATTCCTCGTCCTTCGGAAGGGCGCGTGTATACGGGCCTGCCGCCAGCCGGTCAACCCCGACAAAACCAGCCATTTACCTGTGTTTCCAGGCGGCCTTCCTCTTGTCGGCAAAGGCGGCCATGCCCTCGGCGCGATCGTCGAAGCCGAAGGTCGCATGGAAGGTGCGGCGTTCGAAGCGCACGCCCTCGGCCAGCGTGGTCTCGAATGCACGATTGACCGCTTCCTTGGCGACCATGGTGGCAGGCAGCGACATGCCTGCAATTTTCTCGGCGGTCGCGATGGCATCGCTCATCAGATCGGCGAGCGGGACCACACGACTGATCAGACCGCAGCGCTCGGCTTCATCGGCCTTCATCCTGCGACCGGTCAGCACGAGGTCCATTGCCTTCGATTTGCCGATGAAGCGCGGCAGGCGCTGGGTGCCGCCGGCGCCGGGGATGGTGCCCAGCATGATCTCGGGCTGCCCGAACTCCGCATTGTCGGCTGCAATGATGAAGTCGCACATCATCGCCATCTCGCAGCCGCCGCCCAGCGCGTAGCCTGCGACGGCGGCGATGATCGGCTTGCGGACCTGGCTCACCTTCTCCCAGCCGACGGTGATGAAGTCCTTCAGGAAGACGTCCTGATAGGTCTGGTCCTTCATCTCCTTAATGTCGGCGCCGGCGGCGAACGCCTTGTCGCTGCCGGTGAGCACCATGCAACCGATGCCCGGATCGGCCTCGAAGGCATCGAGCGCCTGGCCCAGCTCGCGCACCAGCTCGGCGCACAGTGCATTCAGCGCCTTCGGCCGATCGAGGCGAATGACGCCGACACGGCCCTTGGTCTCTGTCTTGATGTTCTGATAGGCGGTCACGGTGTCCTCCAGCGCGAAGGACCGTGTTAGCTACCGCTGGCAGTGCGCGCAATAGAAGGTCGAGCGGCCCGCTTGCACCAGGCGCTTGACGAGCTTGCCGCAGTCGCGCGTCGGACAGACGATGCCGGCACGGTCGTAGACATTGAACCGCGTCTGGAAATAGCCGAGCTCGCCGCCCGGCTGGACGTGGTCGCGCAGGGTCGAACCACCATCGTCGATCGACCGCAGCAGCACCTTCTTGATGGCGGCGACCAGCCGGTCGGCGCGCTCGCCCTGCACGGTATGGGCTGAGCGCCGGGGCGAGATCCCGGCCAGGAACAGGGCCTCGCACGCATATATATTGCCGACCCCGACCAGGGTCTTCTGATCGAGCAGGGCGGCCTTGATGGGCGTCTTGCGTCCCTTGAGGCGACTGGCGAGCGAGGCGCCATCGAAGGCCTCGTCGAGCGGCTCGGGCCCCAGGCCCTTGAACAGCTTGTGCCTGGGGACCGCCTCGTCGGCCGCCAGCAGCATCAGTCCGAACCGACGTGCATCGTTGAAACGGACCTGCCAGCCCTCGTCGGTCTCGAACACGACATGGTCGTGACGCTCGAACGGATGCTCGGCCGCGCTCTTGGCATCGTGGAGGGTCATGCGGCCCGACATGCCGAGATGGGCAATCAGGGTGTTGCCGTCGTCGAGCCGCAGCAGCAGGTATTTTGCGCGCCGGTCGATGGCCAGCACGGTGCGGCCCTCGACCCGCTTGGCGAACTTGCCGGGCAGCGGGACCCTGAGGTCCCGGCGGCGCTGGATCAGCCGTACGATGCGGCGCCCGACGAGTTTCGGAACGAGACCGCGCCGGACCGTTTCGACCTCGGGCAGTTCTGGCATCGGTCAGGTCCCGCGATGACCGAACAAGGCGGTACCGACGCGGACATGGGTGGCGCCGAGCCGCACGGCGGTCTCGTAGTCGGCGCTCATGCCCATGCTGACCTTGGCCAAGCCATTGCGCGCGGCCATCTTGGCCAAGAGGGCGAAGTGAAGTGCGGCCTCCTCGTCGACCGGCGGGATGCACATCAGCCCGACGATCGGCAGCTTGTGGACGTCGCGGCAGGCGGCAACGAAGGCATCCACGTCCTTAGGGAAGACGCCGGCCTTCTGCGCTTCCTCGCCGGTGTTGACCTGGACGTAGCAGTCGGGGCGCCGGCCGGCGCGTTCCATTTCCTTGGCGAGCGTGCTGGCCAGCCTTTCGCGATCGACCGATTCGATGACGTCGAACAAGGCCAGGGCATCGCGTGCCTTGTTGGTCTGCAACGGGCCGATGAGGTGGAGCTGCAAGTCTGCGAACTCGGCCTTGAGCGCGGGGAACTTGCCTTCCGCCTCCTGCACCCGGTTTTCGCCGAACACGCGCTGCCCTGCCGCCAGCAACTCGCGGACGCGATCGGCGCCGTGGGTCTTGGAGACGGCGACCAGGGTGACGGAGGCGGGATCGCGGCCGGCGGCTTTCGCTGCGTCGGCAATGCGTTGGCGCACGTCTGCCAGTCGATCTGTGGCCTCGCTCATGCGCCGAGCTTCACCATGGCGTCGAGGGCTTCGGCGTTGTTGGGATTGGCGGCCAGTGCCGCGTCGAGAGCCTCGCGCGCCTTGTCCTTCTCGCCCAGCGCCGCGAGGCAGACGCCGTAGTGGCCGAGCAGGCGCGAATCGCCCGGCAGGCCGCGCAGCGCATGCTCGTGCAACGACCGCGCCTCCGCCGCCCGGTCGAGATCGACCAGCACGCAGCCGAGGTTGGTCAACACCATCGGATCGTCGGTCGACAGCCGCGATGCGCGCTTCAGTGCCCGCCGCGCCTCCTCGAAACGCTTCAGGCCGCGCAACGCCAGGCCCTGGTTGTTGAGCGCCCGCACGTCGTCGGGCGATTGCTTTATGTGAGGCTCCAGCACGGCCAAGGCCTCGGTGAACTGCTTCTGTTCGATGTGCAGCAGCGAAAGCTGCAGGATGGTGTCGGCGTCCGACGGGTTCTGGCGTTGGGCGCGCTGCAGCAGCTCGATCGCCTCGCCACCCTTGCCGACCGCCGTCTGGGCCAGCGCCAGGGTGCGGTAGGCCCCGGTGAAGCTGGGGTCGATCTCCAGCGCACGCTGGATGGGACCGATGGCTTCCTCGGGCCGACCGGCAAAGTTCAGGACGAAGCCCAGCACGTGCTGCAGCACGGCGCTCTCGGGCGCGAGCTCCAGCGCCTGGCGGGCACCGCCGATCGCTTCCTCATGGTGGCCAAGGCCGCCGAGCGCCAGCGCGCGGTCACCCAGGATCTGGGCGCGGCGGGCGGCATCGTCGCCGGCATCGACCAGGGCCATGTCGAGCACTTCTATCGCGGGCCCGTAGTGGGTCATGCGATAGAGCGCGTGACCGAGCATGTTGCGCGCCCGGGCCTGCAGGGGTTTCAGGCCTTCCGTGCCGGGGCCGCCTTTCTGGATCGCCTGGTCGACGTTGCTCACGAACTCGCCGAGCTCGCGCTCGGCGGCGGCAAAACGGCCCTGGTCCATATGGATGGAGGCGAGCGCCAGCCGCGCCTCGACATGGGCCGGCGCCCTGCGGATGGTGTCGCGGAAGCGCCGCGCCGCCTCGTCGAGATTGCCAAGCCGCCGCGCCACCAGGCCGAGGTTGTAGGAGAGCATCGGCTCGTTGGGATCCTTGGCGATCGCCTTGCGCCACATAACCTCGGCGTCGGCAAGCGCGCCGCGCTGCGCCAGGCAGACGGCGAGGAAGTGCAGGATGTCGGGCCGCTCGCCGTGCCGCGTCAGGGCCGAGCGGAACAGCGGCTCGGCACGATCGAACCAGCCCGCCTTGAGATATTGCAGGCCGGTCTGCAGGTCGGGATCGGGGGGTGGCGGAGTCCGCGAGGGGGGTGTGGGCGCCAGAGCCATGGCGCGCTGTGTAGACCCGCCTCGCCGCCAAGGCTACACGAAACGGCATGGCCAAGGATGTCGACCTGTTCGCTGCTGCCATGTCCGGGGTGAAGCCGCTGAAAGGTCACAGGGCGCGTCCGAAGGCTGTCATCCCGAGGGCGAAGCCCGAGGGACCTTTGAAGCTGCAGGAAAAATCCATCGCTTCGCTCGGGATGACACCCGCGCCGGAATTGGCAGCCGACGATCAGAATTTCGACCGCGACATCTCGCGGTCCCTGTCGCGCGGCAAGCTCGTGCCGCAGGCCTCGCTCGACTTGCACGGCATGACGTTGGCTGCGGCCGAGCGCGCCGTCGCGGACTTCCTTGAGGACGCGACCGCCCGCGATCTGCGCGTCGTGCTGATCGTCACCGGCAAGGGCCTGCGGCTGGAAGGCGGCCGCATGCTGGGCGGCCGCATTCGCGCCGAGTTCGTGGGCTGGCTGAACCGAGCCGACAACCGCCATCGCGTGCGCGCCGTGCGGGCGGCACACCCCCGGCATGGCGGCGGCGGCGCCTTCTACGTATTGCTGCGGCGCCGTTCGTCGGCGAGCAGCCGCTCCTTGCGCGCCACGCCCCAGCGATAGCCGGTCAGCGCTCCGCTCGAGCCGACCGCGCGATGGCAGGGAATGACGCCGGCGGCCTGGTTGGTGGCGCAGGCGCGACCGACGGCGCGGGCCGAGCCCGGCGCGCCGATGCGGCGGGCGATCTCGCCGTAGGTGCGGGTCTGGCCTGGCGGGATCCTGGTCAGCTCCTTCCAGACCTTCCACTGGAAGGCCGTGCCGACGATGTCGAGCGGCACGTCGGCCGCGTCGAGCGCCGACGGCTTGCGGCCGTACAGCCGCGCCAGCACACCCTTTACCCGCGGCGCCAGGCCATCGTCGTTGCGCGTGATATCGGCGGCCGGGAAGTCGTGCTTGAGGTTCTTCTCCAGCGTGCGGTCATTGTCGCCCAGGAACACCGCGGCGATGCCCTTCTGGGTCGCCGCCACCAGCACCCGGCCATAGTCCGAATCGACGGTGGTGTAGTCGATATGCGCGCCGGCGCCGCCCTTGGCGTAGGTCGCGGGCGTCATGCCCAGCGCCTTGTCGGAGGTCTCGTAGACACGGCTCGGCGAGCCGTAGCCCGCGCCATAGAGCGCGTCGGCCACCGGTTCGCCCTCGCGCAGCGCCTTGCGGAAGCGCTGGCGCTTGCGCGCCGCCAGCCAGTCGCGCGGGTTGACGCCAAGCTCGGCGATGAAGCGCTTGCTGAGCGCGCCCGGCGTCAGGCCGACCTTGCGCGCCACCTCGGCCAGTGAAGGCGAGCTGTCGCAGTCTGTGGCGTCGAACAGCTTGCAGGCCTGGGCCACCGGCTTGCTGAGGCCGAGGTCGGCCTGCCAGTCGCGTGGCTTGCAGCGCTTGCAGGCGCGGAAGCCCGCCGCCTCCGCCGCCTCGGGCGAGGCGTGGAAGTCGACGTTGCGCCGAAGCGGCGGACGCGCCGCGCACGACGGCAGGCAATAGACCCCGGTCGTCCGGACCGAGAACCAGAACCGGCCATTGTAGCCGCGGTCGCGCCGCTGAACGGCCTGCCAGCAAGTCGCCTCATCCGGCAGGGCGTCGGGAAGGGTTTTTGAAGCGAGCGCCAGGGTGGGCATCGAGAGAGAATGTTGGGTCATGGCGCCATCAAAGCACCATGGCCCAACCTGCTCTATCCGCCACCCGCCGGCAATTGCCCCTTGTGCGACCGAGGCCTACGCCCAGAAGCCTTTGGTGGCCTCGATCCGGGCGGTCGCCCGGTCGAGCCCGATGTCGCGCAACAGGCGCTCATCGAGTTGGGCCAGCTGACGTCGCGAACGGGCAAGCTCGGCGCGCGTCATGACATGCTCGATCCCGACCACAACACCCCCGGCCAGGAGCGCCACGGCGCGGCCGAAAGAGAAGGAGAGGGTTGCCGGGCGGGCGAATTCCCGCACGCTGGACAGGGTCGACATGACTTAGCTCCGTTTGAGGCGTCGCGGCTGGATTGCCGTGTTGCACCTCGTTTGTTTGCCCTATTTGCGCTAAGGTAACGCGTTCTTCAAAGGACGATCTCTCGGGGGAGGCCTACAAAAACTATGCTGTCGGTGCCTTAAATGAGCCGCTCTCAACTGCCGCTGAACGCGCTCCGTGCTTTCGAAGCCGCCGCCCGTCATGCCTCCTTCACCCACGCCGCCGAAGAGCTCCACGTCACCCAGGCCGCCGTCAGTCATCAGGTGAAGGCGCTCGAGGAGCGGCTCGGCGTGGCGCTGTTCGTACGCCGGCCGCGCGGGCTCGAGATCACCAGCGAAGGCGAGGCGCTGCTGCCCGACCTGCGCGACGCCTTCGACCGCATGACCAATGCGCTGGAGCGGGTCGGCCGCAAGGCCAACTCGGGCACCCTCAATGTCAGCCTGGTGACGACCTTCGCGCTGGGCTGGCTGGCGCCGCGTCTGCATCGCTTCCAGACCAAGCATCCGGAGATCGAAGTGCGCATGACGACGACGCAGCGGCGCATCGATTTCGCGCGCGAGGACTTCGACTGCGCCATCCGCTTCACGGTGCAGCCCGAGCCGGAATTGCATGCCACAAGGCTTTTTTCCGACGTTCTGACGCCGCTCTGCGGACGCCGTTATCGCGACAAGCTGAAGACGCTCGACGACCTGAAGCGCGTGCCGTTCATCGACATGACCTACGATCCGGAGTGGGCGATCTGGCTGCGCGCGGTCGGCATGGGCGACTTCAAGCCCAAGCGCGTGCTCACCTTCGACTCGACCATGATCGCGGTCGAAGCGGCGATGGAGGGCGCCGGTGTGGCCGTCGGCCCGCCGCAACTCTTCCGCGAGGACCTCGCCTCGGGCCGGTTGTTCCAGCCGTTCCCGCAGATCGTCGACTCGGGCAAGGCGTGGTGGTTCGTCTGCCCGCCCGCGTCGGTCAGCCGGCCGAAGACGAAAGCCTTCGAGGAGTGGCTGATCGAAGAGCTGAGTGCGCCGCAGACGCGGTCCAACCGCGCCACCATCGCCGCCGTCGGCCGCCGCTGACGGCCAGGCCTGCCGCCGGCCCGAGGCCAAGAGAAATTCAAGGCTGGCCAGAGAGGACGAAGGGCTGGAGGATCGGATGACGCAGCAGGGACGTGAGAGAAATTCTAATGGAGCGTCAGGCGTGGTGAGCTGGTTCGGTCGCAAGTCCAAGGACGGTCTCGCCATGCCATCGGCGGTGCACGGGGCGCTCGAGGTACACAAGCCTTGGGCCCGGTCTTCCTCCCATCCCCTGCCCAACAACTTCGGCGGCGCCTTCCTTTCCATTGCGAACAAGGGTCCGGCCGATGACCGATTGGTCGCGGCCAGCAGCCCGCTGGTCGATCGCATCGAACTGCACGGCATCAGGGTGGTCGGCGCCGACATCGAGATGCGGCCGCTCGCCAACGGCGTCGCCGTCCCGGCCGGCAGCACCATGATCCTGAAGCCACGCGGCTATCATCTGTTGCTGCTGGGTGTGAAGGAGCGCCTGGCCAAGGGATCGACCCTGCCGATCACGCTCAGCTTCGAGAAGGCCGGGGCCGTGGCCGTGGCGTTTGCCGTCGAGGAGCCCGGCCTGATCGGCGAGGCCATCCTCAACGAGGAGCATCACCGCGGGTAACGATGCTGTCCGCCGAACGCGTCCTCGACCAAGAGCGCGTCGGGGTCATCGCCGAGATAGCCCGGCCCGATCGGCACCTTGCCGTGGCCGCCCGGCACGTCGAGCACATAGGTCGGCTGCGCGAGCCCGCTCAACCGGCCGCGCAGCGCCTTCATCAGGGCCTGGCCGCGCTCGACGGAGACACGGAAATGCCCGGTGCCGCGCACCAGGTCGGGATGGTGCAGGTAATAGGGTTTTACGCGGGCCGTCACGAGCGCCCGCATCAGCGCCTCCAGCGTCTCGACCTCGTCATTGACGCCGGCCAGCAGGACCGTCTGGCCCATCAAGGGAATGCCGGCGTCGGCCAGCCGCGCCAGGGCGGCGCGCGCCGCAGGCGCGAGTTCCCGGGCGTGATTGCAATGGACGGCGAACCACAGCGCGGCGCGACGCGGTTTCAGCGCCGCCAAAAGCTCGTCCGTCACGCGCGAGGGATCGACGATCGGCACGCGGCTATGGACGCGGATCACGCCGACATGGCCGATGGCGTCGAGCGCGGCGATCAGCTTGGCGAGCCGCCGCGGCGCCAGCATCAGCGGATCGCCGCCGGTGAGAATCACTTCCCAGATCTCGGGGCGCCCCTTGACGTAGGCGATGGCGGCGTCGAGCTCGCCGGCCGACAGCGCCTCGCCGCCCGGGCCCACCTTCTCGCGGCGGAAGCAGAAGCGGCAATAGACCGGGCAGGCATGCAGCGGCTTCAGGAGCACGCGGTCGGGATAGCGATGCACGATGCCCTTGACCGGCGAGCGCGCCTCGTCGCCGATCGGGTCCACAAGCTCGTCGGCTGAGATCTCGGTCTCGGCGGCGCTGGGCACGAACTGGCGCGCGATCGGATCGGCCGGATCGGCGCGGTCGATCAGCCCCAGCATCTCGGGCGTGATGGCGATCGCCATCGCCTCGGCCGCCCCGGCGAGGCGGGGATCGGGCGTCACGAGCTTCTCGCGCTCCAGGGCCCTGAGGGTGCGCAGCGTTTGCATGGCCGCGCCCCAATACTCCTAAACGTCGCCTCCAACCAGTTCCGATCAGGCGACGACCTTCTGTCTGCCGAACCTGAAGCCCTCGTAGCCCTTGGCCGCGATGGCGTCGCAGTGCCGCTTGTAACGGTCGAAGCCGCCGACATAGGGCATGAACACCCGCGGCTTGCCCGGGACGTTGGCGCCCATGTACCAGCTGTTGGCCAGGGGGTAGAGCGTCGAATCGGCCACCTTGTTGACGTGCTCGACCCAGTCGCGCTCGGCCTGCGGCGAGGCCTCGATGCGATCGAAGCCCGCTTTGCGCATGTGGCCGATGCAGTCGGCGATCCAGTCGACGTGCTGCTCGATCGACGCGATCATCTGCGTCTTCACGCCGGGGCTGCCGGGGCCGGTGACGACGAACATGTTGGGGAAGCCCGACACCATCAGGCCGAGATAGGTGAGCGGTCCGCCTTCCCAATGGTCGCGCAGCACCGCGCCATCGCTGGTGCGCACGTCGATCTCGCGCAGCGCTCCCGTCATGGCGTCGAAGCCGGTCGCGAACACGATGGCGTCGAGCTCGAAGGTCTGGCCGCCTTCGGTGCGCAGGCCTTGCTCGGTGATCTCGGCGATGGGGTCGCTGCGCACGTCGATCAGGCTGACGTTGTCGCGGTTGTAGGTCTCGTAATAGTTGGTATCGAGGCAGAGCCGCTTGGTGCCGATCGGATGGTCCTTTGGCGCCAGAAGTTCGGCGGTGCGCTTGTCCCTCACCGTGGCGCGGATCTTGTTGCGCACGAATTCCGAGGCGGTGTCGTTCGACTGATTGTTCACCAGAAGGTCGGTGTAGGCATAGAGGTAGCTGATGCTGCCGCCCTCCTGCCACTTGGCTTCGTAGGACTGGTTGCGCTCGTCGTCGGAAACATCGAGCGCCGACCTGGTCGGTTTGGCATGGCCCGCGATGGCGAACGGCGTGTCGGCCGCTGCGGCGCGGCGCGCCGGATACTCGGCCTTGTGCCTGCGCTCGCGCTCGGCCTCCATCGGCGCGTTGCGCGCTGGCAGGCTGAAATTGGCGGTGCGCTGGAACACGGTCAGGTGCCTGGCCTGGCTGGCGATGATCGGGATCATCTGCACGCCCGACGAGCCCGTGCCGATCACCCCGACGCGCAGGCCGGAGAAGTCGACACCCTCATGCGGCCACAGGCCGGAGTGGTACCACTTGCCCTTGAAGTGCTTCAGACCCTTGAAATCGGGCACGCGCGGCGTCGAGAGGTTGCCCGCCGCCATGACGCAGTAGCGGGCGCGGATCTCCTCGCCGCCGTCGGTCCTGAGCGTCCATTCGCCCGTCTTGTCGTCGAACAGGGCCGAGACGATGCGGGTGTTGAGCTGGACGTCGCGGCGGAGGTCGAAGCGGTCGGCGACGTGGTTGATGTACTTCAGGATCTCGGGCTGCGTGCCGTAGCGTTCGGGCCACTTCCATTCCTGCTGCAGCTCGTTGGAGAAGCTGTAGGAGTATTCCAGGCTCTCCACGTCGCAGCGCGCGCCGGGATAGCGGTTCCAGAACCACGTCCCGCCGACGCCCGAACCGGCTTCGTAGGCCCGGACCCTGAGGCCCATGCCGCGCAGGCGATGGATGGCGTAGAGGCCGGCCAGGCCGCCGCCGACGATGGCGACATCAAGCTGCCGCTTATTGGATGAATGGGGAGAGGGAGCATGCGAGGCGTCAGGCATCTTTCGGGCGTTCCTGTATTGTTTTTGCTGTGCGAGCCGTGAATTCAGCGTGTTTCCAACGGTCTCGCGCATCGGCGGGCTTGGCAAGCCTCGCCGCCAGCCACATTCCGGGGGCCGGCATGCACCAAGTGCGGTGCAGCAAGCCGGTCCGACCGATGGTCGGACGAATGTTTCAGGCTTATTCTTTTAAAATGACAAGCTGTCGGCCGGGAGCCCGGTAACCCTCTCGTGGATCAGTCGGTTTCACCACCTGTCGCCCGGACGGTTACGACACCGGCTTCCCCGGCCCCCGCCGCCAGTCCGCCCCGTATTGCCGTCGCCCCGCGCCCGTCCCTGTGGACGGCGAGCCGCGGCCGCCTTCCGATCGGCCCGCGCACGCTCGCCATCGTTGCCGTGGTGCTGGCGGCCCTCGTCTATGGCGGCCGCGAGCTCTATCTCCGGTTCACCCACATCTACGAATACGATGCGCGGGTCACCGCCGACATCGTCACCATCTCGAGCCGCGCCGACGGCTGGGTGGTCGACATGCCGGTGCGCGAAGGCATGAAGGTCGAGGCGGGCCAGGTGGTGGCCAGGATCGACGACCGCGCCGCCAGGCTGCGCAGCGATTCGCTAAAAGCCCAGATCGAAGGCGTGCGGGCCGAGCGCACTCGGCTCCGGGCCGAGCGGCGCCTCGCCTTGAACCAGGCCGATGCGCTCGCCAAGACGCGCGCCTCGATCGTGCAGGCCCGCGACAGGGCGGTGGCGGCGACGAAGTCCGACCTCGACTTCGCCAAGACCGAGCTCGAGCGCCAGTGGTCGCTGTTCGAGCGCCGCGTCTCCAACGAGCGCGCGCTGCAGGTCGCCCAGGCCGCCGTCGAGAAGCTCGAGAGCCAGCTCCAGCAGGCGCGCGCCGAGCTCGACCAGGCGCTGAACAGTCTCGAGGAGGCCAGGGTCGAGCAGGACAAGCTCGGCGTGATCGACGCGCAGATCGCCGCGCTCGATCACCAGGTCGCCAATCTCGCGGCGCAGATGCACCAGCAGAACGTCGACGTCGAGGATCGCACCATCAAGAGCCCGATCCCGGCCGTGATCGACCGCACCTTCACCCTGCAGGGCGAATACGTGCAGGCGGGCCAGCGCATCCTGCTGCTGCACAATCCCGACGAGGTCTGGGTCGAGGCCAACATCAAGGAGACCCAGGTCGGCCGCCTGAAGCTCGGCCAGATGGTGGTCGTATCGGTCGACGCCTATCCCAACGACCGTTTCGTCGGCAAGGTCGCGCGCATCGGCAGCGCCACCACGGCGCGCTTCGCGCTGCTGCCGACGCCCAACCCGTCCGGCAACTTCACCAAGATCACCCAGCGCGTGCCGGTGAAGATCGACATGGTCGAGATGCCCAAGCCGCTCACGCCGGGCATGATGGTCGAAGTCGAAATTGACGTGCGTTAGCCTCTTGCCGGACCGCCGAGCTCCAGGTCCGCCCAAACTCATGATGCGGACCCGGGGGGGCGCCGTCCCGCAAGACCATGACCGATAGCAACCCCATCC
>Ga0081539_10001292_pt1 | contig 43995 bp, 44 predicted proteins | sample TabmetS4T2R2_FD_71023 | JGI IMG/M metagenome (GOLD analysis project Ga0081539, IMG submission 71023) | Tabebuia heterophylla rhizosphere microbial communities from the University of Puerto Rico - S4T2R2 | ecosystem: Host-associated > Plants > Roots > Rhizosphere ... | reverse complement strand
CCCTCCCTCTGACCCGAACCTGTACACTCACGCGGGGTCCGGGGGGCACGGCTGCCCCCCGGCGGGGAGGTCCAGGAGGGGCAGAGCCCCTCCTGGCCCGCACCCTCAGTCAATGCTCAACCCCAGCCTTGCGACCATCTCGCGTTCGTAGGCCACGCGTTCGCGTGCGAACTCCAGGTAGGCCTGCGGACCGAGATACTCGTTCGGCATGTCCCAGCGCCGCATGATGGCCTGGCACGCCTCGTCCTCGAAGGCTTTCTTGAAGGCGCGGTGGAGGATGTCGACGATCTCCGCCGGCACGCCTTTCGGCCCGGCGATGCCGTAGGGCGACGTCACCACCATGTCGTAGCCGAGCTCGCGCAGCGTCGGCGCGTCGGGGAAGCTCGGCAGCCTCTCGCGCGTCCACACCGAGAGCAGGCGGAAATCGCCTTTCTCCACCTGCGGCCGCCAGGACTGCGCGTCCGCGACCACGTCGATCTGTCGCGCGAGCAGCGCCGTCACGCCTTCCTGCGCGCCGCGGAACGGCACATGGGTCATCTGCACCTCCTCGCGCCGGCAGATGTCTTCCATGGCGATGTGGTTGGTCGTGGCGATGCCCGAGGTGGAGTAGGTGATGCGCCCCGGCGCTTGCCGTGCCGCCGCGATCATGTCGCGAAAGCTGTTCCAGCCCCTGTCCGCGCGCACCGCGGTGCCGAAGGTGAAGCCGGAGAGCTGCATGATGTAGGTGAAGTCGGTCACCGGATCCCAGGTCGTCTGCTTCGTCAGGAAGGGGTGGCGCAGGATCGACAGGTGATGGTGCGCCAGGGTGTAGCCGTCTGGCCGCGCCTGCTGCACGAGATAGATGGCGGCGAGCGTGCCGCGCGCTCCCGGCCGGTTCTCCGACAGCACCGGCTGGCCGAGATCGCGGTGCAGGATCTCGAACATCGTTCGCTGCAGCGCATCGAGCGATCCGCCCGGCGGCCAGGGCGTGATGAAGCGGATCGGCCGGTCCGGGAAGCGCGCCTGCCCGAAGGCCGGCGCCGCCAGCGCGGCACCCGCCGCCGCCAGCACGCCCCGCCGCGAGATGCCTCGCATGGTCATGTTCCGTTCCTCCCAGCCTTGCGTTCTGCGCGCACCATAACCCAGCCGCGGGCCTTGCTTCATCGCCCATCGCGCGCCACTGTCCGCCGCCTTTCGCCCCATCCCAGGTGAGTTGCGGATGCCCGAGAATTTCGACGTCATCGTCATCGGCGCCGGTCCCGGCGGCTATGTCTGCGCACTGCGTGCCGCGCAGCTCGGCCTCAGGACCGCCTGCGTCGAGAAGCGCGAAACCCTCGGCGGCACCTGCCTCAATGTCGGCTGCATCCCGTCCAAGGCGTTGCTGCAATCCTCCGAGCTGTTCGAGGAGGCGAACCACAAGCTCGCCGATCATGGCGTCGGCGTCGGCAAGGTCGCGCTCGATCTCAAGCGCATGCAGGCGCGCAAGGCCGAGGTGGTGAACGCCAACGTCAAGGGCGTGGAGTTCCTGTTCAAGAAGAACAAGGTGACCTGGCTGAAGGGCGAGGGGCGTGTCGCCGCACCCGGCCAGGTGCAGGTGAATGGCGAGACCTACGGCGCCAGGCACATCGTCATCGCGACGGGCAGCGAGAGCATGCCGCTCCGCGGCGTCGAGGTGGACGAGACGCTGATCGTCACCTCGACCGGAGCGCTGGAGCTCGACCGCGTCCCCAACCATCTCGTCGTGATCGGCGGTGGCATCATCGGGCTCGAGCTCGGCTCGGTGTGGCGCCGCCTCGGCGCCGAGGTGACGGTCATCGAATTCCTCGAACGCCTGATCCCCGGCATGGATGCCGAGCTCGGCAAGGCGCTGGAGCGCGTGCTGTCGAAGCAGGGCATCAAGTTCCGCCTGAAGTCGAAGGTCACGCAGGCGGTGCCCGACGGCACCGGCGTCACGCTGACCATGGAGCCCGCCGCCGGCGGCAACGCGGAGACGCTGCGCGCCGATATCGTGCTGCTCGCGATCGGCCGCCGCGCCTACACGGACAATCTCGGTCTCGATGCCGCCGGCGTCGCGACCGACGAGCGCGGCCGGGTGAAGACCGATGCGCATTTCGCCACCAATGTCGCCGGCATCTACGCGATCGGCGACTGCATCGCCGGCCCGATGCTCGCCCACAAGGCGGAGGACGAGGGGGTGGCGCTGGCCGAGATCCTCGCCGGCCAGGCCGGCCACGTGAATTACGGCGTCATCCCCGGCGTCGTGTACACCTGGCCCGAGGTCGCCTCGGTCGGCGAGACCGAGGAGGAGCTGAAGGCGCGCGACCAGCCCTATCGCGTCGGCAAGTTTCCCTTCACCGCCAATGCCCGTGCCCGCGCCATGGGCGACACCGACGGCTTCGTGAAGCTGCTCGCCGACAAGGAAACGGATCGGCTGCTCGGGGCCCACATCATCGGCCCCGATGCCGGCACGCTGATCGCGGAGATCGCCGTCGCCATGGAATTCGGCGCCAGCGCCGAGGATGTCGCGCGCACCTGCCACGCCCATCCCTCGCTCAACGAGGCGGTGAAGGAAGCGGCGCTCGCCGTCGAAGGCCGCGCGCTGCACATCTGAGGGCGCCACACGAAGTTACACGGCGCCGCTTGCCTCGCGGCGCCGCTCGCGCCACATCGGTTGGATGATGGAGTACCGCCCGTCCTGGAAGCGGAAGGTGCTGGGCTGGGCGCTGCTTTTCGTCGGGGTGCTCGGCGTCATCCTGCCGATCCTGCACGGCATGCTGTTCCTTGCCCTCGGCCTGTTCGTGCTGCGCCACCAATATGCCTGGGCGCATCGCGGCATGATCTGGTTCCAGCGCCGCTGGCCGCGCCAGGTGGAGACCGTGGAGCTCATGGAGATCCGGCTGATCGCGCGGCTGCGCCTGTGGGGCCTGAAGCTGCGCCGCGCGGTGGGGATCGCATGAGCGCGCGCATCCAGGCGGCGCTGAACGGCGCGCGGCCGCGCGGCTTCCATCCGGCGCTGCCGCTCACCCCCGCCGATCTTGCCCGTGCGGCGCAGCTTTGCGAGGCGGCGGGCGCCGTCGCCCTGCACGTCCATCCGCGCGACGCCGCCGGCCCCGAGAGTCTCGATCCCGCGGTCATCGGCGCCGCCATCCGCGCCGTCCGCGGCGCCAGCGCGCTGCCGGTCTCGGTCAGCACCGGCGGCTGGATCGCCCCGGACGCCGCCCGCCGCGCCGCCATCGCCGGCTGGGCGGGGCTCGGCGAGGCGAGGCCGGACGAGGCCTCGGTCAATCTCGCCGAGGCCGACGCCCCCGCGGTCATCGAGGGGCTGCTGGCGGCGGGCATCGGCGTGGAAGCCGGGCTCGCGACCGAACAGGACGCCGAGCGCCTGATCGGCCTCGGCGTCGCGCCGCGCTGCCGCCGCATCCTGGTCGAGCTGGACGATCTCGAACCCGCCATCGCCCTCGCCCGGGCGGAGGCGATCCTCGCCCGCCTGGACGCCGCCGGCATCGCGATCGAGCGCCAGCTGCACGGCTCGGACCGCAGCGTGTGGCCCTGCTTCGACCGCGCCATGGAACACGGCCTGATGACCCGGCTCGGGCTGGAGGACGGCGCGCTGCTGCCAGGCGGCGCCGTCGCGCCGGACAACGCCGCGCTGATCGCCTCCGGTCTGCTGCGTGCGGCGGAACGGGCGGACCGCGGCACGGCGCCGCGGCGCTGAGAAAGACTGGGGGGGCGGAGTTCACGTCGCGGCAGTGCCGCGACCCCCCCAGACCCCCCACCTCCTTTTTTTGGCTTCTTGGCGCTGGCTCCGCCCGCACTCTCAGGTGCCGAGCCGTTGTCGGGCTGAGAACGGAGCTTTCCACGCTTCCCCGTATCCAAAAAAAGGAGGTGGGGGGTCTGGGGGGCGGAGTTCATCTCCGCCCCCCAGCTTCTTAGACCGCGCTCTAATCCTTAACGGAAAGGAAACACAGCGGCATAATCGCGCTCAGGTTGATAAAGCGGGAGGCCGGCTTGGGCCTGTGGCGGACGCTCGGGGAGCGCTTGCGCGGAAGGCGCGCGGCGGCGGCAACGCGGCGCTTGGGCCTCGCCGAGGCGCCGGCGCGCTGGGACGCCCCGTCCCAGGAGGCGGAGGACCTACCCTTCCAGGAACGCCCGCCCTACCGCCCCACCGCGCGGCCGGTCGCCGCCGCCGCGCCCTTCCTCGGCACCGGGCCGCAGGGCCATCGCGGCCGGATGCGCGAGAAGCTGTTGTTCCGCGGCGCCGATGCCCTCGCCGATTACGAGCTGCTCGAGATGCTGCTCTTCTTCGCCTTCATGCAGGGCGACACCAAGCCGCTCGCCAAGGCGCTGATCAACCGCTTCGGCAGCTTCGCCGCGGTGCTCGCGGCGCCCACCCGCACCCTGTTGGAGACCGAGGGGCTCGGCCCGCACAGCGTCGCCGCGATCCGCCTGGTGCAGGCCTCGGCCGGGCGGCTCGCCCGCGCCGAGCTGCGCGAGGCGCCGGTGCTCAACAATTGGGACTGGCTGATGGACTACCTCACCATCCTGATGGCGCGCGAGCCGGTGGAGCAGTTCCGGGTGCTGTTCCTCGACAGCAAGAACCGCCTGATCGCCGACGAGGTGCAGGGCCGCGGCACGGTCAACCACACCCCGGTCTATCCGCACGAGGTGGTGCGGCGGGCGCTGGAGCTGCACGCCACCGCGCTGATCCTGGTGCACAACCACCCGAGCGGCGACCCGACCCCCTCGCGCGAGGACATCGCCATGACGGCGGAGGTCAAGGCGGCGGCGGCGATCTTCGCGATCCAGCTGCACGATCATGTGGTGGTCGGCCACGGCCGCGCCGTCAGCCTGCGCCGCGAGGGCCTGCTCTGAGGCGTTCTGATCCGCCGTGCACGCCTTCGAGGAAGACTGGGGGGCGGGGATGCACTCCGCCCCCGATCCTTCTTCGGCGCGCCAGGCCTTCAGCTCTCCGCCGCCGCCAGGGTCTCCGCCATCGCCACCGAGGCGATGCACCAGGTGCCGAGATGGAAGTGGCACTCGAGGCCCTCGGCCTCCCAGCGGAAGCTGCTGCCGCTGCCGGCGATCGCGGCCATGGTGCGGCTGATCAGCCGCATGCCGAAATTGGGCGAGGGCTCGGCGCCGGCCAGCGGCGGGCCCCCGCGCTCGGTCCAGCTCAGCATGACGCCGCCCTCCGGCGCCGCCGTCCAGCGCACCGCGAGCCGCCCCTCGGGGCGCGACAGCGCGCCATGCTTTCCGGCGTTGGTCGCGAGCTCGTGCAGCACCATGGCGAGGGACTGCACGCAATGCCCGCGCAGCATCACCCGCGGCCCCTCGAGCTGCATCGCCAGGCCCACGCCGGCATAGGGCGCGAGCTCGCCCTCGAGCAGGGCGCGCAGCTCCACCTCGCCCCAGCCGCCGGCCGAGAGCAGGTCGTGCGCCCGCGCCATGGCGGCGATGCGGCCGGAGAAGTCGCGCACGAAATCCGCCGTCGGCCGTGCGCGCGGCGACAGCATGAGCAGCGACTGCACCACCGCCATCACGTTCTTGGCGCGATGATCGAGCTCGCGCGCCAGCAGCCGCTCGCGCTCCTCAATCTGGCGCTGCTCGGTCACGTTCAATGTCACGCCGGCCACCCTCACCGCCCGGCCATCGGCATCGCGCTCGAGCACCGTCGCCTGGCTGCGCAGCCAGCGCGCCGAGCCGTCCTGCGCCGTCACCCGGAAGTCGACGTCGAAGATGCCGGTGCCGTTGCGCCGCAGGGCATCGCGCACCGCGGCGGCGATCCGCGCGCGGTCCTCGGGCACCGTCGCGTTCATCACGTCGTCCCAGGTCGCGACCTCGCCGGCCTTGTGGCCATAGAGCCATTCCCGCCCGGGCGAGCCGGTCAGGCGGCCGGTCGCGGCACTCCATTCCCAGGTGGCGATGCGCCCCGCCACCACGGCGCGGGCCAGCCGCGCCTCGCTCTCGGCGAGCGCGGCGGTGCGGCCGAGCAGCTCGGTCGCGGCGCCGGCCATCACCGCGCCGACCTCGTTCACCTCGCGCACCGGCGTCTCCGGCGCGACCGGCGCCTCGCCGCGCGGGATGCCCTCCGCTGCCCGCGCCAGGGCCTTCACCGCCCCGGCGATGCGGCGCGCGACGAGGGCGCCGAGGGCCAGCGCCAAGGTCGCCAGCACCAGGGCGAGCACACCGAGCGCCTGGAGCGAGCGCCGCAGCGGCGCCGCGGCCAGCTGCTCCGGCACCAGCACGCTGACCCGCCAGTCGGAGAGCCGCGAGGACACCGTCGCGACCATCACCTCGGTGCCGTCCAGGTTGCGCGCGCGCCACACCGCATCGGCACGGTCCCGCCAGCCGGGCGGGCCCATGCTGGCGCTTTGGCGGCCTGCGAAGTGCTCGGGGTCGGGGCTGCGCACCACGATCCGGTGCCGGGCGTCGAGCACCGCCACCGCCCAGCCTTCGGGCAGCACGATCTGTTCGAGCACGCGCTGCAGGCGTTCCGGGGAGGCGGTGAGATAGAGCACATAGCGCTCGGTGCCGACCTGGTCGGGGACCCCGATATAGGCGGCGAAGATCGTCCGCTGCGCGGTGGTGCCCTCCAACAGGTCGGTGATGCGCGCGCGCCCGTCGAAGGGGGGCGTGTAGCGGGGCGTGTGACGCGGCAGGGGGCTGCCGGGGGGCAGGTGGGAATTCACCACCTGCTGGCCGGTCATGTCGCGCACCATGACATTGAGCCCGAGCACGCGGTGCATCTCCTCCGCGCGCTCGGCGAAGGAGTCCAGGGCGCCGCGGCGCAGGCTGCGCGACAGGCCCAGCACCTCGGCCATGCCGATCATGCCGGCAAGCTCGCGATCCACCGCCACCGCGATGGCGCGCGCCGCATCCAGCGCGTCGGCGTGCAGCCGCGCCCGCTCGGCGCGGATGTGCAGCGCGGCGATGGTGCCCGCCAGCAGCAGCACGGGTATCAACAGCCCCGCGGTCATCACCGCGAGGTGCCAGCTCAGCGTCCGGGCGGGGTGAACCTTGCGCACCGCCAACAGACCCTCGGGCATTCCTGAACCCCCTGCGCTCACATTTTGGTGAACGACGCTTCCACATCAACGGCGCCCGATGCGTTGTCTCCCGCTCTTCGCTCCGTCGGCAGCCCGGTTGCCGACGCAGCCCGGCGGCTCCACACTGGCCGGGAAAGGTTTAAGGAGTCACAAGCCGTGGTCGGCGTTCCCGATGTCTCGCCCCGCCAGGCCTGGGAAGCCCTCGCCGCGGATCCGGAATCCGCGCTGGTGGACGTCAGGACGGATGCGGAGTGGAATTTCGTCGGCCTGCCGGATCTGCGCGGCCTCGGCCGCGAGCCGGTGCTGATCCCCTGGCAGGTCTATCCCAGCATGCAGATGAACGGCGCCTTCACCGAGCATCTGCGCAAGGCGGGCCTGACCCCGCTCAACAAGCTCTACTTCCTGTGCCGCTCCGGCGCGCGCAGCCTGGCCGCCGGGCAGGCGGCGCAATCGGCCGGCTTCCCGCACGCCTTCAACATCGCCGACGGCTTCGAGGGTCCGGTGGACGATGTGGGCCATCGCGGCACCCTGGCAGGCTGGAAGGCCGAGGGCCTGCCCTGGCGGCAGCGCTGAGCCCATCCACGGGCGACAATTCGGGGGAACCATGGACGCGACACCGCTGCCGCTGAACAGCGAATTCCTCTGCCGCATGACCCTGAGCGCGGGGGCGCCGGCGATGGTGGGCCCGACCCGCCATGGCGAGCTCCGCGTCATCGCGGTCACCGGCGGCACGCTGGAAGGCCCGCGTCTGAAAGGCGAGGTGGTGGGCGGCACCTCCGGCGACTGGCTGCGGGTGGAGCCCGACGGCACCGCGCATATGGATGTGCGGCTCACGGTGAAGGCGGCAGGCGGCGGGGTGGTGTTCGTGCACTACACCGGGGTGCGCACCGGCGCGCCCGAAGTGCTCCAGCGGCTGAACGCCGGCGAGGCGGTGGACCCGTCCGACTACTATTTCCGCATCGCGGTGCGCTTCGAGACCGGCGAGCCATCGCTCGCCTGGCTGAACCGGGTGCTGGCCGTGGGCGTGGGACAGCGCCCGCCAGGGGGGCCGGTGTACGACCTCTACGCGATCCGCTGAGAGCTGGGGAAGGGAGATGAACGTCGCGGCAGTGCCGCGACCCCCAGACCCCCTCCCTCCTTTTTTTGGCCATTTGGCGCTGAGTGGCTCCCGCACTCTCAGGCGCCGAGCCGTTGTCGGGCTGAGAACGGAGCTCGCCACGCTTCCCCGTATCCAAAAAAAGGAGGTGGGGGGTCTGGGGGGCGGAGTTCACTCCGCCCCCCAGTCTTTTCTCTACCGCTCCAGCCGACGGTCATCCTTGCCGCGGAACAGGACCAGCGCGCGGCGGGCGCGTTCGGTCTCGGGCATGACCAGCCAGGCGCGGAGTTCCCACAGCACCTTGGCGGTGATGCCGGCGACCGGCCGGCTCGCCAGCTGGTCCAGCGTGTACCAGCCGAGCTCCTCGAGCTCGCCCGAGCCGGCGATGCTGCCCTGGGCTGTCTCGCCCGGGGCGACCAGGAAGCGCGCGTTGAAGCGCATGGCGCGGTCGGGCGGGGTGATGGCGCGGCAGAGATAGTCGAGCGCGCCGAGATCGCCGGCGACACCCTCGCTGCGCCGCTCGCCCAGCACCAGGCCGGTCTCCTCGAAGAGCTCGCGCAGTGCGGCGACCGCCAGGGCGCGCGCCAGGGAAGGCGGCGCCTTGCGCTCCAGCATCGCGCGGGTGCCAGGCTTCGGCTCGGTCAGCGCGGCGGCGCGGTGGTCTGCCCGGTCCACCCGCCCACCGGGGAAGACCAGCACGTTCGGCATGAAGCGGTGCTTCATGTGCCGCCGCCCCATCAGCACTTCCGGGTCCTCGGGCGAGCCGCGCCACAGGATCAGGCTGGCGGCATGGCGCGGGGTGACGCGGCGTGCGCGGGCGGGGGCGAGGTCGGCGCCGCCCGGGTTGTCGGCGACCGGGCTGTCCGGGGCGTGCTCAGTCAAGCGCGAAGCCCCGGGTTCTCAGCCAGGTGCGGAAACCGGCGCGCTCCGGCACCGAAAGCTGCCGCGCCGCATTGGCCGACCAGGTGCAGCCCTCGGGCGCGGGGCCATGGATCTCGGGGTAGCGCGGCCGCGCCCTGGGCCGCGCCGCGTCATAGGCGCCGAGCCCCGCCGGCAGGGCGGCATCGTCGTAGCGCTCGCGATGCACGACGACCGAGGGCGGCAGCCGCACCGAGGTCTCGGCGCGCGCCTCCGGCCAGCCCAGGGTCAGGCCGGCGACCGGATAGACGCCCTTGGGCAGGCCGAAGAGCGGCGCGACCTTCTCGAGATGGTTGCGCACATAGGAGATCGGGCAGGTGCCGAGGCCGAGCGCATCCGCCGCGACGATCGCCATGCCCATGGCCAGGGTCGCGTCCACCGCGGTGTTGAGGAAGGTGTCGAGCGAATTGTTGGCGTGCTCGCGCCCGTGGATCTCGCAGGCGCGCTGGCCGCGCCGCATGTCGCCGCAGAACAGCAGGAAGACCGGCGCGTCCTTGATCCAGGGCATCGAGCCGATCCAGTCGGCGATCTTGGCGATGGTCGCGGGCTCGCGCGTCACGACGATGCTGTATTGCTGCAGGTCGGACTTGGCCGGCGCCGATTGCGCCCCCGCCAGCACGCAGTCGAGCAGCGCCTCCGGCACCGGCGCGGCGCGGTAGCGGCGCGTCACCCGCCGGTCGAGCAGCGCGAGCAGGGCAGGGGGGAGGTCCGCGGGCGGATCGAAGGGCGCCGCCCCGAAGCGGGCGGCGAGCAGGGCGGCAGGATCGGGCATGGCGGGCGAGCCTAGGCCGGCGGGGCGGCGCGCACCACCCAGGCATCCGCGACCGTCACGCGCTGGCCGACGATCAGCGGGTTGACCTCGGCCTCGGCGACCTCCGGCACGGCGGCGAGGCGCGAGAAGGCGGCAACCGCCCGCGCCAGCCCCTCGACATTGCCGCGCGCGGCGCCGCGCCAGCCCAGCAGGGGGCGCAGGCCCTTGACCTCGGCGATCATGGCCAGCGCCTCGTCCTCGCGCACCGGCGCGAGGCGCAGCGCGGTGTCGCGCCACAGCTCGGCCATGACGCCGCCGGCGCCGAGCAGCAGCACCGGCCCGACCTCCGGATCGCGGCGGAAGCCGAGGATCGCCTCGACCAGGCCGCGCGCCATGGGCTGCACGAGGAAGCCGGTGACGCGCGCGGCCGGCGCCTTCTCGCGCACGCTCTCGAGCATGGCGGCAGCGGCGTCGCGCAGCATGGCCGCGTCGTGCAGGTTCAGCACCACGCCGCCGACCTCCGTCTTGTGCGCGATGTCGGGCGACAGGATCTTCAGCGCCACCGGGTAGTGCAGCCCTTCCGGCACCGCCTGCGGCGCCGCCATCACCGCGAACTCGCTGGCGAGGCCGAGGGCGGCGAAGAGCCGCCGCGCATCGGCCTCGTCCGGACGCGCCGGCAGATCCTGGGTGACCGCGGGGATTTCCGCCGGCGCACGCGGCGCACGCCATTCGGCATGGGCACGGATGCAATCGGCGGCGGTCTCCGGCGTGCGGAAGGCAGGCAGGCCCGCCTCGCCGAGCAGCCGGAGCGAGGCATCCGCCTGCGGCACCAGGAAGGCGGCGATCGGCTTGCCCGCATCCTTCGCCTGGACGATGCCGGCCACCGCGTCATGCGGCCGGAACTGCGCCGAGGAGCCGATCACAGCGAGGGCGAGATCGGTGTCCTCGGCCTGCGCCAGGGCGCGGAGAGCGGCTTCCACGCGGTCGGGCTTCGTGCCGGCCAGCGTCATGTCGAGCAGGCGCCCGTGATGCGGCAGCCCTACCGCCGCCAGGGTGGCGGATGCGGCGGCGTCGGGCGTGCGCGCCTCGATGCCGGCGACGCCGAGCGCATCCACCACCATCGCGCCGCCGCCGCCGGTGGTGGTCATCACCCCGACGGCGCGCCGCGGCGCCGATGGCGGGCGGCGGCCGATCAGCAGCGGCGGCAGCTCGATCAGCGATTCGAATTGCGTCACCCGGGCGATGCCGGCGGCGCGGAAGAAGGCCTCGGCCGCGGCGTCGCTGCCGGCGAGCGCGCCGGTGTGGCTGGTGGCGAGCTCCGCCCCGAAGGGCGAGCGCCCGAGCTTGTAGGCGATCACCGGCTTGCCCAGCGCGTGGGCGCGCCGCGCCGCCGCTTCCAGTCTCGGCGCATCGCGGATCGCCTCGAGGAAGAGCAGCACGGCGTCCACCTCGGGCTGCTCGAGGAGCAGCGCGGCGATCTCGCCTGCGGTGAGGTCGGCCTCGTTGCCGGTGCCGATGAGGTGCGAGAAGCCGATGCCGCGCGCCGCGCCGCGCGACAGGATGGCGCCCATCATGGAGCCGGATTGCGACACCAGCGCGATGCGCCCGGCGGGCAGGCTTTCGGCCTCCAGTGCCGCGTTCACCGAGCAGGCGATGCGGGCCTCGAGGTTGACGATGCCCATCGAGTTCGGGCCGAGCAGCCTGAGGCCGGCCTCGCGCGCGATGGCGGTGATGCGCGCCTGGCGCGCCTGGCCTTCCGGCCCGGCCTCGGCGAAGCCGTCGGCGAGGATGCAGGCGACCGGCACGCGCTTCGCCGCCGCGGCCGCGATCTGCGCCTCCACCTGTTCGGTGCCGAGCAGGATGTAGGCGAAGTCGATGTCGTCCGGGATGTCGGCGAGGCTCGGGAAGGCTTTCTCGCCCAGCACGGTCTCGGCGCGCGGGTTGACCGGGTAGAGTGTGCCGCCGAACCCGTGCCGGCGGAGATAGAGCTGGGCGCGCGCGGTCAGGCGCGTGGGATCGGTGGAGCCGCCGATCAGTGCGATGCGGCGTGGCGCGAGCAGGGCCTGTGCGAGGTCGCTCATCGTCCGGTGCCTTGTGGCGTGCAGGATTCGGGTTCGGTGCCGCGCTCGGAGACGAGGAAGGCGATGAAGGAGGGGCGTGGCGCGTCGGGCGGCAGCGGCGTCAGGGTGTGGTCGTAGAGGATCGCCGGGCGTTCGGCGATCAGGGTGCGGGTGGTGTTGCGCGCCAGCAGCTCGCGGGTCGGGCGGACGACCACGGCGCGGGTGCCGGGGGGCTGGTCGGGCAGGCCGTCGAACACGGCGAGGGCGGGGATGCGTGCCCAGGACATGGCGGAGGGGATGCGTTCCAGGTGGCGGGCGCTGGGATCGAACACGCAGGGGGCCGAGCGTGCCACGGCTTCCAGGGCGGTGACCGCTGGGAGCCGCTGCACCGCGTCCACCACCTCGGCCGGTATCTCATCCGCGCTTGCGCTGCCTGCCACCAGCATCAGCGCCGCGCCTATCGCCTTCCTCACTTCCAGCCGCCTCACGCGTGGTCATTGGTCCTGGACCGTACCACGCTTCCCCGTCCCCAAAAAAAAGGGTGGAGGGGTCTGGGGAGGCGGTTCACCGCCTCCCCAGTGTCCAACTTCGGGCCTAGGTCACACCGGATCCCACGAGAACACATCCCCGCTGCGATCCAGCGGCTGGAACATCGGCTTCAGCGCCGGCAGCGCGTACTCGGCGATGCTTTCCGGCGTCCATCCTTCGCTGCGGTGGATGCCGCGGATCGGCCGCGAGTGGCTGAACACGAATAGCTCGTGCATGCGCGGCGCGAAGATCTGCCCGCTGACGTCCTTCGCCGCGTCCGAGGCGAGGAACACGGCAAGCGGTGCGTTCTTCTCCGGCCCCATGGCCTTGATGCGTTCCACCCGGCGTTTCTGCTCCGGGGTTTCCGCCGGGATGGTGCCGGTCATGCGGCTCCAGGCGAAGGGCGCGATGCAGTTGGAGCGCACGTTGAAGCGCTGCATGTCGAGCGCGATGGACTTCGACAGCGCGGCGATGCCGAGCTTCGCGGCGGAGTAATTCGCCTGGCCGAAATTGCCGATCAGCCCCGAAGTCGAGGTCATGTGCACGAAGGCGCCCGACTGCTGCTGGCGGAAATGCGTCGCCGCATGGCGCGAGACGTAGAAGCTGCCGTTGAGGTGGACGTTGATGACCGACTCCCACTCCTCCTGCGTCATGCGGTGGAAGATCTGGTCGCGCAGGATGCCGGCGTTGTTCACCACGATGTCGATGCGGCCGAAAGAGTCGAGCGCGCACTGGATGATCTTCTCGGCGCTGGACCAGGCGGCGACGCTGTCGGTATTGATCGCCGCGGTGCCGCCGCGCTGCTCGATGATGCCCTTGGTCTGCTCGGCGGGGGTGGCGGACTGGCCTTCGCCGGAAACCGAGGCGCCGACATCGTTGATCACGATCTTGGCGCCGGCGGCGGCCATGGCGAGGGCGATCTCGCGGCCGATGCCCCCGCCAGAGCCGGTGACCACTGCGACCTTGCCTTCCAGCATCATGCTCCGCTTCCTCCTGCTCGTGGGTGAGGCGGGTGTTCTAGACCCGGGGCCGGCGGGGCGGAAAGGCGCGGAGGGGCATCGCGCATGGATGTGGCGCTGGGGAAGACTGGGGGGCGGAGTGAACTCCGCCCCCCAGACCCCCCACCTCCTTTTTTTGGCGACTTGGGACAGGTGGGACGCGGCGTTCCGGTACCCGACAACGCTGCGGCGGCGGAGAGCGCGGGAGGCGCGGATTTTCTGCTCGCAGGCAGCCGCGCTAGGGTCCGCCGCCCATGACCGAATCCGCACCCACAGACCGCCGCCTGGCCGCGCTGCGCCGCCTTCTGGAACCGCTTGCGCCGCAACTCGGGATGGACCTGGCGCTGCGGCTGTGGGACGGCGTGCCGCTGCCGCTCGGCCCGCACTGGAGCGGCGATCTGGCCATCGCCATCCGCAGCCCAGCGGCGCTGTCGCGCCTGCTGCGCCGGCCGGGACTGCCGACGCTGATCGAGCTCTTCGCCGAGGACCTGGTCGCGATCGAGGGCGGCACGCTGCTGGATCTCGCCGCACGCCGCGGCGCCGGATCAACCCGCGGGCTCGCGCGCAAGGTCGACAAGCTCGACGCCGCCCGCGCGCTGATCCCCTTCCTGTTCGGGCCGGGACGCGCCGGCGCCGGCCATGGCTATGCGGGACGTGCCGAAACGCGCCACGAGGCCGGCCGCGACGACAAGGCGCTGGTGCAGTTCCACTACGACCTCTCAAACGAATTCTACGCGCTCTTCCTCGACCCCGAGATGGTCTATTCCTGCGCCTACTTCCCGCATTGGGAAGCGAGCCTCGAGGACGCGCAGCGCGCCAAGCTCGAGATGATCTGCCGCAAGCTGCGGCTCGCGCCCGGCGAGCGCTTCCTCGACATCGGCTGCGGCTGGGGCGGGCTGGTGTGCCACGCCGCGCAGCATCACGGCGTCGGCGCCCATGGCGTCACGCTGTCGCAGGCGCAGCACGACTACGCGGTCGAGAAGGTGCAGCGCCTCGGCCTCGCCGACCGCGTCACCATCGAGCTCAAGGACTTCCGCGCGCTGCGCGGCGAGTTCGACAAGATCGCCTCGGTCGGCATGTACGAGCATGTCGGCCTCGACAACCGCGACGGCTATTTTCGCCAGATCCGCGACCTGCTGCGCCCGCGCGGCATCTACCTCCACCACGCCATCGCGCGGCCGATGAAGCGGACGGAGCGGCAATTCCGCCGCGCCAATCCCGAGTTCAAGGCGCTGGTGAAATACGTCTTCCCCGGCGGCGAGCTGGACCATGTCGGCGGCACCACCGACGCCATGGAGCGCAACGGCTTCGAGATCCACGACACCGAAGGCTGGCGGGAGCATTACGGCCGCACCTGCCGCCTCTGGACCGAGCGCCTCCACGCCAACCGGGAAGCCGCGGAACGCGAGGTCGGCGCGGCGAAAACGCGGCTCTGGCTGCTCTACCTCGCCGGCGTCTGCCTCGCCTTCGAACGCGGCACCGTGGGCATCTTCCAGACCGTCGCGACGAAGCGCGCCCGCGGCCCGAGCGGGCTGCCGCCGACCCGGGCCGATCTCTACCGCTGAGGCGCGAGCGGCACCCAGGCATTCCCGTGCAGCCGGTGATAGGTGCCGGCGCCGTCCTGCACATAGGTCTCGCCGCCCCAGGTGAAGGGCTGGTTGGGCGCCGGCGCGTAAGGCAGCATCACGGTCCGCCCGCTATAGGGATCGACATAGGGCGCCTGGCCGCGGATCGCCTCGTTCGAATACCGCTCGACCGCCTCCGATTGACGCCGGCTGTTGTCGTACATGCCCTGGCGATACGATTCGTAGCCCTGCTGCAGCGTGCGGTTGGCCTGCTGCTGCCCGGCGAACCAGTCGCGCTGCGCCTGCAGGGCCGCGCCCGGATTGGTGCCGTTCGCCGTCATCAGGTTCCAGTACGCGAATTGCTCGAAGCTCAGCGTTCCGCCCTGGGCGCGGTACTGCGCGTATTGCTGCTGCAGCCAGGGCCCGTAGGTGGCGAGGTATTGCTGGAAGATCCGCTGCTGCGCCGCCGCATTCGCCGCCTGCTGCTGGCCGAGGATGCCGGCCATGCAGGCATCGAAATCCGGCCGCCCGACGCAGCTCTGCGCCTCCGCGGCGCCGGCGCCCAGGACCAGACCCGCGAAGACCACCGCAGCGCGCATCGGCCGCCCTCCCCGCCTGACATCGCGATGATGGCAGAGCGGCAAAGCGGGCAGAACGAAATCTTTCCGCTGCGTCCTTGTTCTACTGCCGCGCGCAATCGGCGACCGCGATGACGCAATAGGCGCCGTTGCTGCGGGCGGAGCAGGCCTCCAGCGCCGCCTGCTGCGCCTCCTCGCTGGTGCGCCCCGCAGCGGCGATCGGCGCGCCGAGATTGATCGCCGCCGAGGCCGCCGCCCGCCGCACCGGCTGTTGCAGCACCTGGGCCACCGCGCCGCAGCGCTGGGCGAATTCGGCGATGATCTGGCAGCGGGTGCCCATGCGCCGGCAGGAGGCCTCAACCGCCGCCCGGGCGGAAGCGCGGTCCGGCTGGCCCATGACGAGGCCGAGATAGCCGTCGCGCCCGCCGAACTGGTACATGGCGATCCATCGCGGCGCATCGGTCTGCCCCGGCGGCAGCGCGGCCGTCGCCGGACGCGCCAGGCCGGCGAATCCCGCCAGCAGCAGCAGCGCGGCGATGCAGCGGGCCAGGGTCGGTGACATGGGCGCGGTCCTCCGCCGGGAGTGGATGCGGCGCTGCGCCCTATCGCCCGGCTGTGTTGCCCGCGAATGTCCGCCCCGCCGGGTTTGGTTTCAACAGCGTTTCACGCTGAGCGGCCATGAAGGCTTTCATGGGGTCCCGGCGCCTTGACAGGCCGGGGCGCCGGGCGCATCTGCAAATCCGTACCGAACGGGTCCACTTTGCTGGATCCGGCTCTCCTGGGGGCAGGAACCGAGGTGCTGCGGCTTTCCAAGCTGACCGATTATGCCGTGGTCGTGCTGACCCGGCTCGAGGATGCCGAGGAGGGCGCGGTGATGACCGCGCCCGGCCTCGCCGCCGCGACGGGCATCGCCGAGCCCACGGTCGCCAAGGTGCTGAAGATCCTCGCCCATTCCGGGCTGGTCGAGGGGCGCCGTGGCGCCGCCGGCGGCTATCGCCTGGCGCGGCCCCTGGCGGCGGTGCCGCTCACCGAGGTGATCGCCGCCATCGACGGGCCGATCGCGCTCACCGCCTGCGTGGACAATTCGGTCGGGCTGTGCGGCGCGGAAGCCATCTGCCCGGTGCGCGGCCGCTGGGACAAGGTGAACCACGCCATCCGCGACGCGCTCGCCGCCATCTCCATCGCCGACCTGGCGGGGCCGCCGGCCTTGCCCCCTCGCGCACCCGCCGGTGCGCCCCACATCGCCGCTGAATAGGACCGACGAGAATCATGCCTGCGGTCACCGAAACCCTCGAAACCGTCCAGTCCGTCACCGAGCAGGGCTACAAGTGGGGCTTCGAGACGGATATCGAGATGGAGTTCGCCCCCAAGGGGCTGAACGAGGACATCGTCCGCTTCATCTCGGCGAAGAAGCACGAGCCCGAATGGCTGCTCGAATGGCGGCTGCGCGCCTTCAAGGCGTGGCAGGCCATGGAGGAGCCGCGCTGGGCCGCGGTGAAGTACCCGCCGATCGACTACCAGGACGCCTATTACTACGCCGCGCCGAAGCGCAAGGCGGCGCCGAAGTCGCTCTCCGAGGTCGATCCCGAGCTGCTGCGCACCTATGAGAAGCTCGGCATCCCGCTGAAGGAGCAGGAGCTGCTGCAAGGCATCGCGGTGGACGCGGTGTTCGACAGCGTCTCGGTCGCCACCACCTTCAAGGAGCGGCTGGAGAAGGAAGGCATCGTCTTCTGCTCCATCTCGGAAGCGGTGCAGAACCACCCCGAGCTGGTGCGGCGCTACATGGGCTCGGTGGTGCCGCAGGGCGACAATTACTACGCGGCGCTGAACAGCGCGGTGTTCACCGACGGGTCCTTCGTCTTCGTGCCGAAGGGCGTGCGCTGCCCAATGGAGCTCTCCACCTATTTCCGCATCAATGCGAAGAGCACCGGCCAGTTCGAGCGCACCCTGATCATCGCCGAGGAAGGTGCGACGGTCTCCTACCTGGAAGGCTGCACGGCGCCGATGCGCGACGAGAACCAGCTGCACGCCGCGGTGGTGGAGCTGGTCGCCCTCGACGAGGCCTCGATCAAGTACAGTACGGTGCAGAACTGGTATCCCGGCGATGCCGAGGGCCGCGGCGGCATCTACAACTTCGTCACCAAGCGCGGCGCCTGCCGCGGCGCGCGGTCCAAGATTTCCTGGACGCAGGTGGAGACGGGATCGGCGATCACCTGGAAGTATCCATCCTGCATCCTCCAGGGCGCGGACAGCGTGGGCGAGTTCTACTCGGTCGCCATCACCAACAACCACCAGCAGGCCGATACCGGCACCAAGATGATCCATCTCGGGCCGCGCACGAAGTCCACCATCGTCTCCAAGGGCATCTCGGCCGGGCAGGGGCAGAACACCTATCGCGGCCTGGTGCGCATCGGCCCGAAGGCGACGCATGCGCGCAACTTCACCCAGTGCGACAGCCTGCTGATCGGCGACCGCTGCGGCGCGCACACGGTTCCCTACATCGAGAACCGCTGCATGACGGCGAAGGTGGAGCATGAGGCGACCACCAGCCGCATCGCCGAGGACCAGCTCTTCTACTGCCGCCAGCGCGGGCTTTCGGAAGAGGATTCGGTCGGCCTCATCGTCAACGGCTTCTGCCGCGAGGTGTTGAAGGAGCTGCCGATGGAATTCGCGGTGGAAGCGCAGAAGCTCTTGCAGATCAGCCTCGAAGGCTCGGTCGGCTAACCCAGGGAATAGCGTGACGATGCTGAAGATCGAAGGACTGACCGCCGAGGTCGAGGGCAAGCCCATCCTCAACGGCGTGGACCTGGAAGTGCCGCAAGGCGAGGTGCACGCCATCATGGGCCCGAACGGCTCCGGCAAGAGCACGCTCTCCTACGTACTGGCGGGGCGCGAAGGCTATGAGGTCACCGGCGGCGCCGTGACCTTCCGCGGCCAGGACCTGCTGGCGATGGAGCCGGAGGAGCGCGCCGCGGCCGGCGTGTTCCTGGCGTTCCAGTACCCGGTGGAGCTGCCGGGCGTGGGCAACGCCACCTTCATGCGCACCGCGCTCAACGCCATCCGCAAGTCGCGCGGCGAGAGCGAGCTGGACGCGATGCAGTTCCTCAAGCTGGCGCGGCAGGAGCTGAAGTCGCTCTCGATGCCCGAGGACATGCTGAAGCGCGGCGTCAATGTCGGCTTCTCCGGCGGCGAGAAGAAGCGCAACGAGATCCTGCAGATGGCGCTGCTGCGCCCGGCGCTCGCCATCCTCGACGAGACCGACAGCGGCCTCGACATCGACGCGCTGAAGATCGTGGCGGATGGCGTCAACGCGCTGCGCAGCCCGGAGAGCTCGACGCTGGTCATCACCCACTACCAGCGGCTGCTGAATTACATCGTGCCGGACCGCGTGCATGTGCTGGTGCAGGGCCGCATCGTGCGCAGCGGCGGGCCGGAGCTCGCCAAGGAGCTGGAGGCGCAGGGCTACGGCGCCATCCAGGCGGCGGCATGACGGCGCTGGCGACCGGCACCGCGGGCTTCCTCGCGCGGTTCGAGGGGCTGCGCGATCAGCTTCCGGGCGCGCGCCGGCCCTGGCTGAATGCGCTGCGCGCCGATGCCGCGCAGGCCTTCGCCGCCGCGGGCTTCCCCTCGCGCCGCGTGGAGGCGTGGAAGTACACGGATCTCGCGCCGATCGCGCAGGCCGGCTTCGCCGAGCCGCTCACCGCGGTGAATGGCGATGTCGCGCTGCCCGCGCGCATCGTGCCGGCCCGCGCGGTGTTCGTGGATGGCCGCTTCCGCGGCGATCTTTCGAACCTCAAGGACGTCCCCTTCCGCGCTGGCAGCCTGGCGCAGCATCTCGGCGAGACGCAAGGACGCCTCGGCGCGCTCGCCGGCAAGGGCGCGCTCGATGCGCTGAACACCATGCTGTTCGAGGACGGGCTGATCGTGGACGTGCCGGAGGGCGTGGATGGCGGCGTGCTGGAGCTGGTGAATGTCGCCGCGCCCAGCGAGCGCCCCTTCGCCTTCCATCCGCGCCACCTGATCCGCCTCGGCCGCAATGCGCGCCTGACCTTGATCGAGACCACCACCGGCGAGGCCGCCGCGCCCTATCTGCACAACCCGGTTTCCGAGATCGCCCTGGCCGAAGGTGCCACGCTGATCCACGGCCGGCTGCAGCAGGAAGCCGCGAGCGCCTTCCAGCTTTCCGCCGTGCATGCCGAGCTCGCGCAAGGCGCCACCTACGACAACTTCACCCTGAACGCCGGCGCCAGGCTGGCGCGCAACGAGATCCACGCCGCGCTCGCCGGTCCGGGCGGCGCCTGCCACATGAACGGCGCGCAGCTGCTCTCGGACGGACAGCACGCCGACACCACCACCTTCCTCGATCACGCGGCGCCGAACTGCGCCAGCCGGCAGACCTACAAGAGCGTGCTCGCCGGCCGTTCGCGCGGCGTGTTCCAGGGCAAGATCCTGGTCCGCCAGGCGGCGCAGAAGACCGATGGCTACCAGATGAACCAGGCGCTGCTGCTCGGCCCCGAGGCCGAGATGGACAGCAAGCCTCAGCTCGAGATCTACGCCGACGACGTCAAGTGCAGCCATGGCGCCACGGTCGGTGAGCTCGATGCCGAGCAGCTCTTCTATCTCCGCGCCCGCGGAATACCCGAGTCCAAGGCGAAGGCGATGCTGGTCGAGGCTTTCCTGCACGAAGCCGTCGAGACCGTCGCCGACGCCACGCTGCGCGACGCGCTGATGGGCGCGGTGGATGCCTGGTGGACGCAGCAGGAGGGCCTGGCGGCATGATGGACGCTCTCCCCACCGCCGTCTTCGACGTCCAGCGCATCCGCGAGGACTTCCCGATCCTGTCGCGCCCGATCCGCGGCAAGCGGCTGGTCTTCCTCGATTCCGGCGCTTCCGCCCAGAAGCCGCGCCAGGTCATCGAGGCCATGGTCCGCTGCATGGAGACCAGCTACGCCAATGTCCATCGCGGCGCCTATTGGCTCTCGGAAGTCGCTACCGAGGCCTACGAAGCCGCGCGCGAAGCGGTCGCGCGCTTCATCAACGCCCCCGATCCGCGCGAGGTGGTGTTCACCCGCAACAGCACCGAGGCGATCAACCTGATCGCGCATTCCTGGGGCCGCCACGTCATGCGCCCCGGGCAAGCGGTGTTGACCAGCGAGCTCGAGCACCACGCCAACCTCGTCCCCTGGCAGATGCTGCGCGACGACGGCAAGGGCATCGAGCTCCGCATCTGCCGCGTGACGGACAGTGGCGAACTCGATCTGGAGGACCTCGCGCAAAAACTGGCCGACGGCAAGGTCGGGCTGGTCGCGCTGGCGCACATGTCCAACGTGCTCGGCACCGTGCTGCCGGTCGCGCGCATCGCGCAGATGGCGCATGACGCCGGCGCGAAGCTGCTGCTGGACGGCTCCCAGGCCGCGGTCCACCGCAAGCTGGACATCCAGGCGATCGGCTGCGATTTCTACGTCTTCACCGGCCACAAGCTCTACGGCCCCACCGGGATCGGCGTGCTGTGGGCGAAGCTCGAGCATCTCGAGCGCATGCCGCCCTTCCTCGGCGGCGGCGACATGATCAGCTTCGTCACCCTGGAGCGCTCCGAATGGGCGCCGCCGCCGGCGAAATTCGAGGCCGGCACGCCGCCCATCGTCGAATCCGTCGGCCTGCACGCCGCGGTGGACTACGTCACCGCGATCGGCATGGACGCCATCGAGGCGCATGAGCGCGCCCTGGTGGACCACGCCATGCAGGTCCTGCCCAACCTGCCTGGCGTCTCGGTTCTCGGCCGCGCCCAGGACCGCGGCGGCGTCTTCGCCTTCTCGCTCGACGCCGCCCATGCCCACGACCTCTCCACCCTGCTCGACCGCGCGGGCATCGCGGTGCGCGCCGGGCGGCACTGCGCCGAGCCGCTCCATGCGCGTTTCGGGGTGGAGGCCGGCACCACGCGCGCATCCTTCGGCCTTTACACCACGAAGGAGGAGATCGATGTCCTCGCCGAGGCGCTGATCAAGGCGCGGGAGTTCTTCGCCTGATGTTCGACGATTTGCGCGACCTGTACCAGGAAGTCATCCTCGACCACGGCCGCAAGCCGCGGAATTTCCGCCGGCTCGAGGACGCCGACCGCGGCGCGCGCGGCGACAACCCGATGTGCGGCGACCGCATGGAGTTGTGGCTGAAGATGTCGCCGGACGGTCATATCGGCGATGCCGCCTTCCAGGGCCGCGGCTGCGCCATATCCATGGCCAGCGCTTCCCTGATGACCGAGACGGTGAAGGGCAAGACGCCCGATCAGGCGAAGGATCTCGGCGCCAAATTCCGGGAACTCGCGATGACCGGCACCTGCCCCCATTGCGACGGCGCGATCGCCGACGACATGGAACGCCTGACGCCGCTTTCCGGCGTGCACGAATTCCCGAGCCGCGTGAAATGCGCGACCCTGGCCTGGCACACGCTGAACGCCGCGCTGGAAGGCGCGAAGGAGGCGACCAGTGAATGACGACGCCCCCGCCACCGAAACCCCGGTGCATGAGAGCTGGACGCCGGAAGGCGCCGTGAAGCCACCCGTCCGCATCTCGGAAGACGCGATCATCGCGGCGATCTCCACGGTCTATGACCCGGAGATTCCGGTGGACATCTATCAGCTCGGCCTGATCTACGCGATCGAGATCGGCGACGACGGCAAGGTGAAGGTGGAGATGACCCTCACCGCGCCCTCCTGCCCCTCCGCCCAGGAGCTCCCCGGCATGGTCGAGGACGCCATTCGCGGCGTGGAAGGCGTCACCGATGCGGAGGTGGAGGTCGTCTGGGATCCGCCCTGGGATCCTTCCCGCATGAGCGAGGATGCGCGTCTCGCGCTGAACATGTTCTGAGGCCCGCACAGCAATGAGCGTCACCACCGAAGCCCCCCGCCCGAAGCGCGCGCTGCCGCCGCTGATGTCGCTGACCGACACCGCCGCCGACCGCCTGCGCGGCCTCTACGCCCGCGGCGAGAGCGGCAAGCTCTTGCGCATCGGCGTCAAGACCAAGGGCTGCTCCGGCCTGTCCTACGATCTCTCCTGGGTGGACGCCGCCGGCCCCGGCGACGAGACCATCACCGACAAGGGCATCACCATCCTGATCGACCGCAAGGCGACGCTGTTCCTGATCGGCACGGTGATGGACTACGAGGTGAAGGCAATGACGGCGGGCTTCACCTTCACCAACCCCAACGAGAAGGGCCGCTGCGGCTGCGGCGAGAGCTTCCACGTCTGAGCCGGGCGCGCGGCTTCGCTTCCGCCGCGCCCGCTTCTCCCGTAACGTGAATCGGACAGCGCGCGCCGGGAGGAACAGATGCAGCGTCGCCATGTGCTCGCCCTCGGGGCCGCCGCCCTCGCCAGCCGGGGCGCCGGTGCGCAGCCGGCCTGGCCGAATCAGCCGGTCCGCCTGATCGTCCCCTTCGCCGCCGGCGGCCCCACCGACATCCCCGCCCGCATGCTCGCCGACCGCATGTCGGAAGCGCTGCCGCAGCGCATCGTCGTGGAGAACCGCACCGGCTCCGGCGTGGTGATCGGCACCGATGTCGTCGCCAAGGCGCCGAAGGACGGCCACACCATCCTCTACTCCACCATCGCGCATGCGGTGTTGCGCGCGCTGTTCCCGCGGCTGCCCTTCGATCCGGTGGCCGATTTCACCCCCGTCGCGCTGGTCGGGCAGATCCCGATGATCCTGCTCGTGCATCCCTCGCTGAACGTGCGCACGGTGCCGGAACTCGTCGCCCTGCTGCGCGCCAATCCCGGCCGCTACGATTATGCGTCCAGCGGCAATGGCGGCGCGGTGCATCTCGCCACCGAGCTGTTCTGGCACATGGCGGGCGGCCTGCGCGTGAACCACGTCCCCTTCCGCGGCTCGGCCGCAGCGATGCCTGAAGTGCTCTCGGGTCGCGTGCCGATCATCATGGACGTCGCCGCCGGCGCGCTGCCCTACATCCAGCGCAACGAGCTGCGCGCGATCGGCATCAGCGCCACCAGCCGCTCGCCGCTCGCGCCCGATCTCCCCAGCTTCATCGAGCAGGGCATCGCGGGCTACGAGGCCTATACCTGGCACATGACCTTCGTCCCCGCCGGCACGCCGGTGCCGGTGATCGCCACGATCAACGCGGCGGTGAACCAGGCGGTGCGCCAGCCGGAGGTGCAACGCCGCCTCACCGAGCTCACCATGACCGTCGTCACCGACAGCACGCCCGACAGCGCGGCGCAATTTCTCGCCAGCGAAATGGCGAAGTGGGAGCCGATCATCCGCAGCGCCGGCATCCGCACGGATTGACGCTGGCACGGCGCCTCGCCAGTAACGCCGGGGCGCCGCCGGGCGCCCGGACCATCATGGAGGGCGCGCCGATGAACCGCCGTCACATCCTCACCATTGCCGCGGCCACGCTCGCCGCGCCGCGCGCACTGCGCGCCCAGGCCAACTGGCCCACCCAGCCTGTGCGCCTGGTGGTGCCCTTCGCCGCCGGCGGCCCCACCGACATTCCCGCGCGCCTCTTCGCCGAGGAGATCTCGCGCATCTGGCCGCAGCGGCTGATTATCGAGAACCGCACCGGCGCCGGCGTGGTGGTCGGCACCGAGCTCGTCGCCAAGGCGCCGAAGGACGGCTACACGCTGCTCTACACCACCATTGCGCATACCGTGCTGCGGCCGCTCTTCCCGCGCCTCTCCTTCGATCCGCAAGGCGATTTCCAGCCCATCGCGCTGGTCGGCCAGATCCCGATGCTGATCACCGTCAACAAGGATTTCCCGCCGCGCACCCTCCAGCAGCTCGCCGATCTGCTGAGGCGCGAGCCCGGCAAGTACGACTACGCGAGCAGCGGCAATGGCGGCGCGCTGCACCTCGCCTCCGAGCTCTTCCTCCGCCGCGCCGGCGCGCGCGCCAACCACGTGCCCTATCGCGGCACCGCCGCTGCGATGCCCGACGTGCTGAACGGCACCATCCCGATCATCATCGACGTCGCTACCACGGCGCAGCCTTACGCTCAGCGCGGCGAGACCCGCGCGCTCGCGGTGATGGCGGATCGCCGCCTGCCCAGCCTGCCCGACGTGCCCACCACCGCGGAAGCCGGTTTTCCCGGCCTCGAGGCCTATACCTGGCACATGGTGATGGCGCCCGCGGGCACGCCGGCGCCGATCGTCCAGCAGGTCAACGCCACCTTCAACCGCGTCGCTGCGATGCCGGAGGTGCAGCGCAAGCTCTCGGATCTCGCCATGCAGCTCCGCAGCGACACCACGCCGGAAAGCGCCACCGCCTTCCTGCGCAGCGAGACGGAGAAGTGGGAGACGATCTGCCGCGAGGCTGGCATCAGGGCGGACTGAAAAGCTGGGGGGCGGAGATGAACTCCGCCCCCCAGACCCCCCACCTCCTTTTTTTGGCGACGGGGAAGCGGGGCCAGCTCCGTTCTCGACGAGACAACGGCGTGGCGCCTGAGAGTGCGGGAGCAGCAAGCGCCAAGAAGCCAAAAAAAGGAGGTGGGGGTGTGGGGGCGGAGTTCTCTCCGCCCCCACTCTTTCTTCTTCGGGCGAGCATCGGCCAGGCTGCAACCAAAGTAGCGCGCCATTGTTTCCTCCTGCGGGCGGGCTGCCGGGCCCGCGCGGAGGGAAACACGCATGCTCAGATGGGCCCTGATCTTCCTGGTCATCTCGATCATCGCCGGCGCGCTCGGCTTCACCCGCATCTCGGCGGCGACCGCGGGCATTGCCCGCATCCTGTTCGGGCTCTTCCTGGTGATCTTCATCGTGCTGCTGGTGCTCGCCCTGATGGCGGGCGAGGCCATCTTCTGAGGCGCCGCTACAGCCCCAGATAGGCGCGCTTCACATGCGGGTCGCGCAGCAGCGCCGGCCCGCTGTCGCTCATCGTGATGCGTCCGTTCTCCAGCACATAGCCGCGCGTCGCGATCTCCAGCGTGTGCACGATGTTCTGCTCGACGATCAGCACCGTGGTGCCGCTCGCCACCACGCGGTCGATGATGCCGAACACCTGCTTGACGATGAGCGGCGCGAGGCCGAGCGAGGGCTCGTCGAACATCAACAGCCGCGGCGAGGCCATCATGCCGCGCGCGATCGCCACCATCTGCTGCTCGCCGCCGGAGAGCGAGCCGGCGAGCTGCGCGAGGCGCTCTTTCACACGCGGGAACAGCGCCAGCACCTCCTCCATCCGCGCCTCGAGCGTCGCGTGCGCGGATTTCTTGAAGGCGCCGAGCATCAGATTCTCGCGCACCGTCATGAACGGGAAGAGCTGCCGTCCCTCCGGCACCATGGTGATGCCGAGATCCACGATCGCCGGCGGCGACAGCCCGGCGCTGTCGTTCCCGTCCACCGTGATGCGCCCCGCGCTCGGGCGGATCAGTCCAGAGATCGCGCGCAGGGTGGTGGTCTTGCCCGCGCCGTTGCCGCCGACGATGGTCACCACCTCGCCGGCATTCACGGCGAGCGACACGTCCTGCAGCACCGTCACCGGGCCGTAGCCGGCGCGCACCCCCTCAAGCCGCAACATGGACATAGTCCTCGCCGAGATAGGCCTCGATGACCGCGGGGTTGTGCGCGATCTCGGCGGGCTTGCCCTCGGCGATCAGCCGGCCCGAATTGATCACCACGATATGGTCGGAGATCGCCATGATCGCCGCCATGACATGCTCGATGGCGATCACGCTGACGCCGAGATCGCGCACGCGCTTCACGAGCTCCACCGCTTGCGCGACATCGGCCGGGTTCAGCCCGGCCATCACCTCGTCCAGCAGCAGGATGCGCGGCCGCATGGCGAGCGCGCGCGCCACCTCCAGCCGCTTGGCGCCGCCGATCGTCAGGCTGCGCGCCGGCGCGTCCAGCATCGCGCCGAGCCCCACCTGTTGCGCGACCTCCTCCGCGATGCGCCGCGCTTCAACGGCACCATGCGCGCGATGGAAGGCGCCGAGCATGATGTTCTCGCGCACCGAAAGCCCGGCGAAGGGCTGCACGATCTGGAAGGTCCGTCCCACGCCGGCGCGCGCGAAGCCATGCGGCGAGGCGGGCGAGGCCCGGCTCCCATCCGGCAACCGCACGCGCACGCCGCCGGAGGAGGGCGGCAGGAAGCCCGACAGCAGGTTGAACAGCGTCGTCTTGCCGGCGCCGTTCGGCCCGATCACGCCGAGCACCTCGCCCTCGCGCAGGGTGAGCGAGACATCGTTGGTCGCGACCAGCCCGCCGAAGCGCTTGGTCAGCCCACGCGCTTCCAGGATCGGCTCGCCCACCGGTGCGCGCACGGCGACGGTCGGCATCCGGGTCGGTGCGACGCGCTCTTCCTCCGGCGCGCCACGGCCGAAGCGCTGCCGCAGCCATGGCCCGATGCTGCCCACCAGCCCATGCGGCATGGTCAGCACCACCGCCACCAGCACGACGCCATAGACGAGGCCATGCAGCCCGTTCGCCGCCGCGCCCAGCCAGCCGCGCGCCGCTTCCGCGATCGGCACTACCAGCAAGGTGCCCCAGATCGGCCCGGTGACGGTGCCCAAGCCCCCGATCAGCGCGAACATCGCCACTTGGATGGCGGTGGGCAGGCTGAACATCGTCTCGGGATCGATGAAGTTCAGATAGATGCCGTGGAAGGTCCCGACCAGCGAAGTCAGCCCCGCCGAGAGCGCGAAGGCGGCGAGCTTCACCGTGGTGGTGTTCACCCCGACCGCGCGCGCCGCGTCCTCCCGCTCGCGCACCGCGACCAGGTAGAAGCCGAGGCGCGAGCGCCGCACCAGCCAGGAGGCGAGCAGGCACAGCACCATGAGCCCGAAGGCGATGACGAGGTAGTTCTCCTTCTCGCGGAACAGCATCCAGGCCCAGCCGATGCGCATCTCGGTGCCGACGAACATCGGCACTGGCAGGCCGGCGGAGCCGCCGGTGAACTCCTTGAAGTGGATCGCCAGCAACCGGATCACTTCCAGGAACGCGATGGTGGACAGCGTGAAGAACGGCCCGCGCAGCCTGAGGCAGGGCCAGGCGATGGCGATCGCCACCAGCACCGACACCGCCGCGCCGGCGAGCCCGCCGAGCCACGGGATGATGCCGAAATGCTGGTTGAGCAGCGCCGCGGCATAGCCGCCGATGCCGTAGAAGATGGTCTGCCCCAGCGAGAGTTGCCCGGCGAAGCCGCCCAGGATGTTCCAGGCGCAGGCCATGGCCGCGAAGACGAAGATCGTGACGAAGATGTGCTGCCAGAAGCCGGAGCCTTCCGGATCCAGCAGCGGGATCAGGGTAAAGGGCAGCAGGAACAGCAGCGCGAGGCCGCCGATGGCAGCGACAAGCATGCGCACCGGATTCACGCTCCGCTCCTCGCTTCGCGGCGCGAAGCTGCGGTGCTCCGCGATCCGATAAGCATGCGCATCGGATTCACGCTCCGCTCCTCGCTTCGCGGCGCGAAGCTGCGGTGCTCCGCGATCCGACGAGCATGCGCATCGGATTCACGCTCCGCTCCACGCTTCGCGGCGCGAAGCTGCGGTGCTCCGCGATCCGATGCGGGGCATCACTCGTTCCCCCGAATGCCGAACAGCCCAGCAGGCCGCACGATCAGAATGCCGAGGAAGATGAGGAAGTACACCACCTCCTTGAGGTCCGGCGCGATGTAGTAGCCGGCGAGGCTCTCCACCAGCCCGATGATCAGCGCGCCGATCACCGCGCCCTCCAGGCTGCCCATGCCGCCCAGCACCACCACGACGAAGGCGGTGAGCACGAAGAAGGAGCCGACGGTCGGAAACGCTGGATAGAGCGGCGCCAGGACCGCCGCGGCGAGCCCCACGCAGGCCGCGCCGATGCCGAAGGTGATGGCGTAGATGCGGTTGACGTCGATCCCCATCAGCGGCGCCGCGTAGCGGTTCTGCGCCACCGCCCGGATGGCGCGGCCGAGATGCGTGCGCTGCAGGAACCGGATCAGCGCGCCGGTTGCCGCGAAGGACACCACGAAGGCGACGAGGTTGCCGCGCGAGACGCTGGCCAGCCCGAACAGGCTGGCTGGCTGCCTGGCCCAGGGCAGGTCCACGCTGCGCAGATCGGCCGAGAAGATCATCAGCGCCGCATTCGCCAGCGCGGTGCCCACGCCGACCGTCGCGAAGATCTGGATGTGCGGGTCGGCGCCGAGCAGCGGCTGGATGATCACCCGCTGCATCAGCGCGCCGATCAGGAAGAACAGCACGGCGAGCGGCAGCGCGGCGACATAGGGATGCAGCCCGAACTGCGCCGCCAGGATCCAGGTCGCGTAGAGCCCCACCATCAGCAGCTCGCCATGGGCGAAATTCACCACGCGCACGATGCCGAAGATCAGGGTCAGCCCGATGCTGATCAGCGCGAAGACGCCGCCCAGCAGTACGCCGTTCGCGATCAGCTGCAGCAGGATGTCCATCGGCGCGGGCGCTCAGCCCGCGCTGCCCATCTGCCCGCGCAGCGTCGCCACCGCCGCCTCGGCGGGGAACACCGTCGCCTGCTTGCCGCCCTGCCATTGCAGCAGGAAGGGCCGCACCCGCGTGTTCTGCCCGCGCTCGTCGAAGCGCACACCCCAGCCGGTCGGCGTGGTGCCTTCCTGGACGTCGGTCGCCAGCACCGCGGTGCGGATGCGGTCCTTGTCGGTGCCGCCGGCGCGCTGCACCGCGTCGAAATACACCCGCGCCCCAAAATAATTCGCCAACGAGTGGCCCGAGCGCGGGTCGGAGCCGTATTTCCGCTTGTACGCCTCGACGAATTCCTTGACCCCCGGCGCGTAGCGCTCGTTCACCTCGAACTGCGTGAAGTCGACATTCATCACGCCCTCGAAGGCCGGCCCCACGGCGCGCGCCGTGTCGGTCAGGCTGTAGCCGGCGCCGGCGCCGATGATCATGCGCGGCCGCCAATTCGCCTCCTGCATGCCGCGGAAGAACAGCACGATGTCGTTCTGGTAGCCGGTGTGCAGCACGATGTCGGCGTTCACGCCGCGCAGCCGCTGGATCACCGAGGAGAGATCGACCGAGCGTGCCGAATAGGCGAGCTTCTCCACCTGCTGCAGCCCGCGGGCGCGGATCTGCGCCTCCTGGAAGCCGCTCACCGTCTGCCCGTAGAGCGCGTCCTCGTGCAGGATCGCGATCCGCAGCGATTTCGGGTCGATGCCGTAGATCGGCGCCAGCGCATCCGGGATCGCGCCCACGGTCGCCGCGCCGAAATCGGAGGAGCGCGGGCAGGTGCGGAACACGTAGCGGAAGCCGCGCTCGGTGATCGGGTCGCTGATCGCGCCCATCTCGAAATAGGGCACGCCCTGGAGCTCGGTCACCTGGGTCGCGGCGAAGGAGAGCGGCGAGGCATAGGTGCCGAACACCGCCACCACCCGCTCCACGCTCATCAGCCGCCGCACCTCGCCGATCGCCTGGTTCTGGTCCACCGCGTCGCCCTTCGCCAGTCGGATCTGGCGGCCCAGCACGCCGCCCGCGGCGTTGCGCTCGTCGGTCGCCACCTCGAGCCCGCGGAAGCTCTCGTCGCCGAGCAGCGCCAGCCCGCCGGAGAAGGGATACAGCGCGCCGAAGCGAATCTCGTTGCCCTGCGCCCGCGCGCCGGCGAGCGGCGCAAGCGCTGCGGCAAGCCCGCCCAGCAGCGGACGGCGGCGGATAGGCAGCATCGCAATTTCCTCCGGGACGGCGTTTGGCGGCGATGTTCGCATGCTGCGCGGCGCTGACAACCCCGGGCTTGACGCGGTGCGGGGCGGCGCGGAATGGTCCGGCGACCATTTCGAGGGACTGCGAGGGGTACGCCATGTCGAACATGACCGAGGTCATGACCTTCATCGACCACGGCAAGGGCGGCGGGCCGGAGGTGCTGGTGCCGGTGACGGGTCCCGTCCCCGAGCCGAAGCCCGACGAGGTGCTGATCCGCGTCATCGCCGCGGGGGTGAACCGCCCGGATGTGCAGCAACGCAGCGGCTCCTACCCGCCGCCGCCCGGTGCCAGTCCGATCATCGGCCTGGAAGCGGCGGGCGAGGTGGTTGACGTGGGCGAGGCGGTCGCCCGCTACAAGCGCGGCGACAAGGTGTGCGCACTGACCAATGGCGGCGCCTATGCCCAGTATGTCACCGCCCCGGAAGCGCAGACCCTGCCATGGCCGGCAGGTTACGACGCGCTGCGCGCCGCGGCGCTGCCGGAGACCTACTTCACGGTCTGGGCCAACCTGTTCGGTCATGGCCGCCTGCAGCCGGGCAAGACCGCGCTGATTCATGGCGGCACCTCCGGCATCGGCGTCACCGCCATCCAGCTCGCCAAGGCGTTCGGCGCGCGCGTCCTCGCCACTGCGGGCAGCGACGACAAATGCGCCGCCTGCCTGCGCTTCGGCGCCGACGCCGCCATCAACTACCGCGCGCAGGATTTCGTGGCGGAGGTCAAGACGCTCACCGAAGGCCGCGGCGTGGACGTGATCCTGGACATGATCGGCGCCGGCTATTTCCAGCGCAACCTGCGCAGCCTGGCCTGGGATGGCCGCCTGGTGCTGATCGCCTTCCTCGGCGGCTTCGAGGTGGAGAAGGCGGATCTCCGCCCGATCATGCTGAAGCGGCTGATCGTCACCGGCAGCACCATGCGCCCGCGCAGCACCGCCCAGAAGGGCGAGATCGCCGCGGCGCTGGAGGCGAAGGTCTGGCCGCTGCTCGCCCAAGGCCAATGCGGCCCGGAAATCTACAAGGTGTTCCCGCTGCGCGAGGCGGCGGAGGCGCACCGCCTCATGGAGAGCAGCCAGCACATCGGCAAGATCATGCTCGAGGTGGCTTCCTAGCCGCCCCTCCCGCACTTTCCGCCTTCGCGAGGCGGATGTTCCCGCACGCGCCAGCCACCGGCGCCAAGTGTCAAAAAAAGGAGGGTATCTGGGGGGTCGAAGCACTGCTTCGACCACTCCCCCAGACTCTTTTTCTCTCGGAGGGCATACGCCGCATGAATCTCCATCGCCTGCTCCTGCGCCGCGCCGATCGCGGCCAGCCCGTCAGAATCGCGCAGATCGGCGCCGGCAAATTCGGTTCGATGTTCCTCCACCAGGCGCGGCGGACGCCGGGGTTGCATGTCGCGGGCATCGCCGACCTCTCGATCCCCCGCGCCCGTGCCGCGCTCGCCCGCGTCCACTGGCCGGACGGCTCCTACGACGCCCCCGACCTCGACGCGGTTGGCCGCGATGGTTCCACCCACCTCACCGAGGATGCGCTCGCGCTGATCGCCGATCCGCGGATCGAGGTGGTCGTCGAGTGCACCGGCAATCCCGCTGCGGGGCTGCGCCACGCCCGCCACGCCATCGCGCATGGCAAGCATGTGGTCATGGTCAATGTCGAAGCCGATGTTCTCGCCGGCCCGCTTCTCGCGCGCGAGGCGGAGCGTGCGGGCGTCGTCTATTCCATGGCCTATGGCGACCAGCCCGCCCTGGTGTGCGAGATGGTGGATACGCTGCGCGCCGGCGGCTTCACCGTGATCGCCGCGGGCAAGGGCACCAAGTACCTGCCGCATTTCCACGCCTCCACCCCCGCCACGGTCTGGGGCTTCTACGGCCTGACCGAAGACCAGGCGCGCGAGGGCGGCATGAACCCGCAGATGTTCAACTCCTTCCTCGACGGCACCAAGTCCGGCATCGAGATGGCGGCGATCGCCAACGCCACCGGCCTCGCCCCGCCCGAGGACGGGCTCGCCTTCCCGCCCGCCGGCACCTCCGAGCTCCCCACCGTCCTGCGCCCGCACAACGAAGGCGGCATCCTGCCGCGCAAGGGCATGGTGGAGGTCGTCTCCTCGGTCCGCCGCGACGGCAGCGCCATCCCCGACGATCTCCGCTGGGGCGTCTATGCGGTGTTCGAGGGCGAGACCGACTATGCGCGCCGCTGCTTCACCGAATACGGCGTCGCCACCGATGCCTCCGGCCGCTATGCCGCGCTGTGGCGGCCCTACCACTTCATCGGGCTCGAGCTCGGCGTGTCGGTCGCGTCGGCTGCGCTGCGCCGCGAGCCCACCGGCTGCGCCGATGCTTGGCGCGCCGATGTCGTGGCCGTCGCCAAGCGCCCGCTCGAGGCCGGCGAGATGCTGGATGGCGAGGGCGGCGCCACGGTCTGGGGCAAGTGCGTGCCCGCCTCCCGCTCGCGCGCGCTGCAGGCCGTCCCGATCGGCCTCGCCCATGGCATCCGGCTCGCCCGCGGCGTCGCCGAGGGCGCCATCCTCACCGAAGCCGACGCCCCCCTGCCGGAGAGCGAGCCCGTCGCCATCCGCCGCGCCATGGTCGCGGCCTTCGGCTGAAGCGCGGCCTTTGCGCCAAGCCACGGAAACGGGATGATGCGGCACGCGGCCGAATCGGGCACGCCGCGGCAACAACGGGGCGGCGCTGCGGGGATGATGTCCTCCTTCCGCATCCTGCTGGTCGCGGTGGTGCTGTTCGGCGGCGCCTGGCCGGTGACCAAGGCGGCACTCGCCGACGCCACGCCGATGTGGTTCGCCACCGGCCGCGCCGGCCTCGCCGGCCTCGCCGTCGCCGTCGTGCTCGCCGCCACCGGCCGGCTGCGCCTGCCGCACCGGCGCGACTGGCCGGCGGTGCTCGCCCTCGGCATCCTCCAGCTCGGCTGCTTCTTCATCCTCGCCCATGCGGCGGTGGCGCTGGTCAACGCCTCGCGCACCGCGGTGATCTCCGCGGTCACCATCTACTGGCTGGTGCCGATGTCGGTGATGTTCCTGGGCGAGCGGGTGTCCCGCCAGCGCTGGGCCGCGGCCGCGCTCGGCCTGGCCGGCGTCGCCGCCCTCACCGGCCCGTGGTCGATCGACTGGTCCGATGCGCGCCAGCTCCTCGGCAACGGCATGCTGGTGCTCGCCGCGCTGCTGTGGAGCATCGCCATCGTCGTGACGCGCCGCTTCCCGCCGCCCACGCCCATGCTCGAGCTGCTGCCCTGGTGCTTCGGCCTCGGCACGCTGATCCTGCTGCCGGTCGCCTTCTGGGCGGAGCCGGAGGGCGGGATCTGGGGCCCCTCCTGGCCCTACATGCTCTATATCGGCCTGATCGCCGCCCCGATCGGGACCTGGTGCGTGATCGAGGTCGGGCGGCGGCTGCCGGGGGCGGTGGCCTCGGTCGCCTTCCTGCTGGTGCCTGCCTTCGGCGTGCTGGTTTCCGCGTTGTGGCTGGGCGAGCCGGTGGGGTGGGACGTGGTCCTGGGCGGCCTGCTCATCGTGCTCGGCGTCTATCTCTCGGCGAGGGGCTGAGCGCATGAAGCTGGCGATGACCGAGGCAGGAGAGGGGCCCCCGCTCATCCTGCTGCACGGACTGTTCGGCGCGGCGCAGAATTGGGGCGCGGTGCAGAAGGCGCTGGCGCCGCGCTTCCGCGTGCTGGCCTTCGACCTGCGCAACCACGGCGCCTCGCCGCAGGACCCGGCGATGGACTACCCCGCCATGGCGGCCGATGTCGCCGAGACCATGGCGGCGGCGGGCGCGCCACGCGCCGCGGTGCTCGGCCATTCCATGGGCGGCAAGGCGGCGATGATGCTGGCGCTGGCCCGCCCCGACGCCGTCGAGCGCCTGGTCGTCGCCGACGTCGCCCCGGTCGCCTACACGCCGTCGCTGCGCGGCTACGTCGCCGCGATGCAGGCGCTGGAGCTCCGCCCCGGCCTGACGCGGCGCGAGGCGGATGCGGCGCTGGCCGAGGCGGTGCCGATCCCGGGCATCCGCGCCTTCCTGCTGCAGAATCTCCGCTTCGAGGGCGAGCGGCCCTTCTGGCGCCTCGGCCTCGACGCCGTCGCCGCCGCCATGCCGGTGATCGAAGGCTTCAGCCCGCCCTCCGGCGCGCGGTATGACGGCCCCGTCCTCGTCGTCTCCGGCGAGCGCTCCGACTATGTCCGCCCCGAGCACCACGCACTGTTCCACGCGCTATTCCCCGCCGTGGACTTTGCCACGGTCCCCGGCGCCGGGCACTGGGTGCATGCGGAGAACCAGGCCGGCTTCCTCGCCGCGGTCACGCCCTTCCTCGCGGCGTAACCGGGGAGGCCCAAGCCGGGGCGATCCCCGGGGCGGGACCCACCCGATCCGAGCCGGCCCGATTCGTTTCTTAAGCAAGAGTGGGGGCGGAGAGAACTCCGCCCCCACACCCCCACCTCCTTTTTTTGACTCTTGGCGCTGGATCCCTCCCGCACTCTCAGGCGACGCCGCGTTGTCGGGCTGAGAACGGCGCTCTCCGCGCTTCCCCGTATCCAAAAAAAGGAGGTGGGGGGTCTGGGGGGCGGAGTTCACTCCGCCCCCCAGCCTTCTTCGTACACCGCGGATGAAACCGCTCTAGCATTGATATGACTGGACATTTTGCCCCGGCATGCCGCTCGCTGATACGGCGGGCGGCAGAACGGAGCCGCCGCGCCACAAGAGGGAGCGCACGACCATGGCCGATATCCGCGGCGACGACGGCAACAACACACTGATCGGCACGGCCGACAACGACCGCATCCGGGGCGACGACGGCAACGACCTGCTGAAGGGCCGCGGCGGCGACGACCGGCTGGAAGGCGATGACGGCAACGACCGCCTGTTCGGCGGCGGCGGCAACGACGTGCTGGACGGCGGCAAGGGCAACGACACCATGACCGGCGGCAACGGCAGCGACGTCTTCCGCTTCGGCGACAACGAAGGGTCCGACACCATCCTCGACTTCACCGACGGCGTCGACCTGATCAAGATCAGCGCCCCCGGCATCGCCGATTTCGGCGATCTCGACATCAGCACCGACGGCGCCGGCAACGCCGTGGTGTCCTTCGTGTCGAACGGCGATCCCAGCGAGATCACGCTGGTCGGCGTCGACCCCGCCTCGCTCTCGGGCGCCGACTTCATCTTCAGCCCGGGGTAGGAAGAACTGGGGAAGGGAGATGAACTCCCTTCCCCAGACCCCATCCCTCCTTTTTTTGGCTTCTTGGCGCGTGCGGCTCCCGCACTCTCAGGTGCCGAGCCGTTGTCGGGCTGAGAACGGAGCTCGCCACGCTCTGGGGGGGTCGCGGCACTGCCGCGAGGTGAAGCTCCGCCCCCCAGGACACTCAGCGCGATAGCAGGAACTCGGGCAGGCCGGTGACCAGGGTGCGCGGGAAGACCGTGATCAGCACCACGGTCAGCACCAGCATCAGGAAGAAGGGCAGGGAGGCCTTGGCGACCTCGGTCTGCTCCTTGCCCGTCATGGTCTGCATGACGAAGAGATTGAAGCCCACCGGCGGCGTGATCTCGGCGATTTCCACCAGCAGCACGATGAAGATGCCGAACCACACCAGGTCGAATCCCGCATGCTGCACCAGCGGGATGACGATGGAGGTCGTCAGCACGATCATCGAGACGCCATCCAGCGCGGTGCCCAGCAGCACATAGACCACGGTCAGAACCGCAATCAGCCCGTAAGGCCCGAGGTTCAGCGCTGCCACGCCCTGCGCCAGCGCCGCCGGAATGCCGGTCAGCGCCATCGCCTTGGTGAGGAAGGCGGCGCCGGCGAGGATGAACATGATCATGCAGGAGAGCCGCGTCGCGCCCTTCAGGCTGTCGGCGAAGCTCTGCCAGGTCAGCACCCGCTGGCCGGCCGCCAGCCCCAGCACCGCGAAGAACGCGATCGGCCACATGGTGGAGAAGCCGATCACCCCCGCCGCCCAGGCGATCAGGTCCAGCACCATCAGCGCCGCCCCGACCTGCCAGCCCGCCGCCATCAGCAGCGAGCCCAGCACGCCGAAGGCCGCCGCCTCGGTCGCCGTCGCCCAGCCGACGAACATGGTGCCGATGACAACGACGATCAGCACGGCGCAGGGGATCAGCTTCGCGCTTTGGCGAAGCTTCTCGAGCAAGGACATGCGCGGCTCGCGCGGCGGCTGCCTGGAGGGATTGAGCAGCGCCCAGATCACGATGTAGGCGCTGAACAGCAGCATCACGATGAGGCCGGGCAGGCAGCCCGCGATGAACACCCGGACGATGGAGACCTCGGCCGCCACCGCATAGACCACCATGATGATCGAGGGCGGGATCAGGATGCCGAGCGTGCCCGAGGTGGCGAGCGAGCCCACCGCGACATCCTCGTCATAGCCGCGGCGCCTGAGCTCCGGCAGCGCGATCTTCGACACCGTCGCGCAGGTCGCGGCGGAGGAGCCGGAGACGCTGCCGAAGATGCCGCAGGCGAGGATGTTCACGTGCAGCAGCCGCCCGGGGATGCGCCGCACCCAGGGCGCCAGCCCGTTGAACAGCTCCTCGGAGAGGCGCGTGCGGAACAGGATCTCGCCCATCCAGACGAACATCGGCAGCGCGGCCAGCGTCCAGGACCCCGTTGCCTCCCAGAAGGACGACGCCAGGAACAGCCCCGGCGAGGGATGCGCCGCCGCCATCGCGACATAGCCCACCGCGGCGAGGCTCATGGCGATCCACAACCCCGCGCCGAGCAGCAAGCAGAGCAGGATCAGCAGCAGCAGGGCGAAGGTCAGCAGGTCCATCTCAGACCTCGGCCGAGAAATCGCCGGCGGCCGCGCGTTCCTCCGCGGCGCGGACGTAATTCGGCTTCTCGCCGCGCAGCACGGTGACGAACTCGTCGAGGATGGCGATCAGCAGGATGCCGGAACCCAGCGGCATGGCGAGCTTCGGCACCCAGATCTGGAACGGCACCGTGCCCTGCGCGAGCTCCTCGATCTCCCAGGAGAAATAGCTGTCCTGCCCGGTCCAGTAGCAGACATAGCCCACCAGCAGCGCGGCCAGGATCAGCACGATCAGCTCCATCACCCGCCGCGTGGCCGCGCCCAGCCGGTCCAGCAGCAACCCCACGCGGATCAGCTCGCCGCGCTTGAAGGTCGCGGCGAGGGCGAAGAAGGTGGTGGAAACGCAGAGATAGGCGCTGACGTCGTCGGCGCCCGGGAGCTGGATGTTCGTCTCCCGCAGCCCGACCTGCGCCATCATCACGACGAAGATGGCGAGCAGCGACAGCGCCGCGAGCCCGGCAGCGGCGGCATAGAGCGCGTCGAGCGCACGGCGCAGCATCGAATCAGGACCGCGCCCGGTAGGACGCGATCAGCCGCTGCCCATCCTCGCCGGCGCGGCCCATCCACTCCTCCACCATCTGGTCGCTCACCCGCTTCATGCCGTCGAGCAGCGCCTGGCTCGGCTGCAGCACCTGCATGCCGCGCTGCGCCAGCACCTCCTGCGCTGCGCTCCGCGCCTCGGCGCTCATCTGCCAGCCGCGTTCCTCCGCCTTGCGCGCGGCCTCGCGGATCGCCTGCTGCTGCGCCGCCGGCAGCGCCTCGAAGGCGCGGCGCTGCATCAGCACCACGTTCTTGGTGAAGGTGAAGCCGATCGGCGTGAAGATGCGGCAGTAGTCCCAGGCCTGGGTGTCCACCCCGGTCTGCGCCGAGGTCACCATCGCGTTCACCACGCCGGTGGCGAAGGCCTGCGGGATCTCCGCCTGCTGCACCAGGGTCGGGTTGGCGCCGATCATGGTGGCGAAGCGGTTGGTCATCACGTTGTAGGTGCGGAACTTGGTCCCGCGCAGCGCGTCGAGGCTCTCCAGCGGGGAATTCGTGTAGAAGCCGGAGGGCGGCCAGGGGACCATGTAGACGATGGTGAGCCCCTGGCGGGCGAAGCGCGCCTCGACATAGGGCCGCGACAGGTCGAGCAGCCGCCGCGCTTCCTCATAGGTCGTGACCAGCTGCGGGATGCCGTCCACCTCGAAGAACGGGTCCTCGTTGCCATAGGCCGAGAGCAGGATCTCGCCGAGCTGCACCTGGCCGGTCTGCACCCCGCGCTTGATCTGGGGCATCGGCAGCAGGGCGGCATTGGAATGCAGCTGGATCTGCAGCTGCCCGCCGGTCGCCGCCTGCACCTCCTCGATGAAGCCGCGGATGTTGCGGGTGTGGAAATTGCCGTCCGGATAGGCGGTGGCGAATTGCCAGCGGCTCTGCGCGGCGGCGGCCCGCGCCAGGCCGCCGGCGGCGCAGCCCGCGGAGGCCGCGAGGAAGGCGCGGCGGGAGAGGTCCATGTGAAGCCCCCGTGACGTTCGAAGCGGGCGGCATCTTCGGCGCGTGGGGAAGCGCGGCGCAAGGGGGGCGGGGCGGCCGGAGGGTGCCGCCCAGCCGCGCCCTGCCCAAGGGCCGGGCGCGGCGTGCCCGGCCCGTGGTCAGCCGCAGCCGGCGCAGCCGCCCGCCTTGTAGGCCTCGATCAGCCGCCGCCCTTCCTCGCCGGCGCGGTTCACCCATTCCTGGGTGATGATCCGGTTGACGTCGCGCAGCCCTTCCAGCAGGGCCGGGGTCGGCGTCGCCACCCGCACCCCGCGCTCGATCAGCATCGCGGTCGTGCTGCGCTCCGCCTCGCGCGAGGCCGTCCAGCCGCGCGCTTCCGCCTCCGCCGCGAGATCGCGGATGCGCGCCTGGTCCGCCGCGCCCAGCGCTTCCAGCGCCCGGCGGTTCGCGACCACCACGTTGCGCGAGAACATGAGACCGACCGGCGTGAAATGCCGCACATAGTCCCAGGCCTGGGTATCCACCCCCGTCGGCGCCGAGGTGATCATCGCGTTCACCACGCCGGTCGCGAAAGCCTGCGGCACTTCCACCAGCTGCACCAAGGTCGGCGTCGCGCCGATCAGCGTGGCCAGCCGGTTGGTCATCACGTTGAAGGTGCGCATGCGCGTGCCGCGCAGCGCCTCGAGGCTGTCGACCGGGAAATTCGTGTAGAAGCCGTTGGACGGCCAGGGCACGGTGTAGAGCGCGGTCAGCCCCTGGCGCGCGAAGCGCGCTTCCATATAGGGCTTGGCGAGTTCCACCAGCCGCTTCGCCTCGTCGAAATTCACCGTCAGCTGGGGGATGCACTCCACCTCGAAGAACGGATCCTCGTTGCCGTAGGCGGAGATCAGCACCTCCGCGAGCTGCACCTGCGCGGTCTGCGCCGCGCGCTTCAGCTGCGGCATCGGCAGCAACGAGGCGCCGGTGTGCATCTGGATGGCGACGCGGTTCTCGGTGGCGGCCTGCACCTCCTGCGCGAACTGCCGGTTGTTGCGGGTATGGAAATTGCCGTCCGGATAGGCGGTGGCGAATTGCCAGCGGGATTGCGCCGCCGCGGGCAGGGCGAGCGTGCCGGCAGCGGCCAGCAGGCCGCGGCGTGCGAGCGTCATGGGCGTCCCCTCCCTGGGGTTTTCGTTGCGCGGGGATTGCCGCAGAGCGGCGGGCGGGCGTCAATGGCGGAATGTCCGACCTGATCATCCGCCCCGTCGCCCGCGCCGATCACGAGCGCTGGCTGCCGCTATGGGAGGGCTACAACGCCTTCTATGGCCGCTCCGGCCAGACCGCGCTGGCGCCCGAGATCACCGCCATGACCTGGTCGCGCTTCCTCGACGGCTACGAGCCGGTGCATGCGCTGGTCGCCGAGCGCGATGGTGCGCTGCTCGGTCTCGTCCACTTCCTCTACCACCGCAGCACCACGGCGATCGGCCCCACTTGCTACCTGCAGGACCTGTTCACCGCCGCGGCGGCGCGCGGCCAGGGCGTCGGCCGCGCCCTCATCGAGGCGGTCTACGCCCGCGCCGCCGAGGCCGGCGCCACGCGCGTCTACTGGCTGACGCATGAGACGAACCACGCGGCGATGCGCCTCTACGACCAGGTCGCCGAGCGCTCCGGCTTCGTCATGTACCGCAAGCTGCTCTGACGCTCCGAGCCCCGATCGCTCCGTTCTCAACAAGACACCGCTGTGTCCCCGAAGCGTGCGGAACCCACCGGCGCCAAGTATCCAAAAAAGGAGGGAGGGGGTCTGGGGGAGGGAGTTCATCTCCCTCCCCCAGCTTCATTCCCACGCCCGCCGGGTGGTGCGTTCAGGCCGCGGTCACGAAGGCACGCAGCGATTCCGCCTCCGCCTCGGCCTCGGCGATGCGCGCCTTCACTAGGTCGCCGATCGAGACCATGCCCATCAGCCTGCCTTCCGTCAGCACGGGCAGGTGGCGGCAGCGGCGATCGGTCATCAGCCCCATCGCCTCGGCGACGCTGGCCTCGGGCAACACGGTGTGGAGATCGGCGGTCATCAGGTCGCGCGCCGTCTTCATCAGCGCGGTGGAGCCTTCCTTCGCCAGGGCGCGCACGATGTCGCGCTCGCTGACGATGCCCAGCACGCTGCCGTCCGGCTTGCGCACCAGGGCCGCGCCGATGCGGTGCTCCGCCAAGGCGCGGGCGATGGTGGTGGCATCGTCGCCGGGGCCGACCGAGAACACGTCGCTGCCCTTCGCGGCCAGGATGTCCTTCACCTGCATGTGCCCCTCCCGAGCTCAGGGCGCGGGCGCTCCGCACATTGGGCATCGGCCCTGGTGCGCGGGCATCGGTCCCGGCAGGGCGCCGGCGCGCCATTCAGGCAGCAAGCGTGCCAGTTGCGGCGCGCGCGACGCAAGCGAGATCGGTGGTGCAGCGCGAAAGGGATCAGCCCGCCGCCTGCGGCGCCAGCGCCGGATCGCCGGTGAGCTGCGTGCGCACCAGCTCGGCGAAGCGCCCGCCCTGGCGGACGAGTTCCTCGAAGCTGCCGCGCTCGGCGATGCGCCCGGAATCGAAGACGAGGATCTCGTCCGCATCGCGAACGGTTGATAGCCGGTGGGCGATGATGAAGGTGGTCCGGCCCGCCATCAGCGCCTTCAGCGCCTTCTGCACCCGTGCCTCGGTCGCCGCGTCCAGCGCGCTGGTCGCCTCGTCCAGGATGAGCACCGGCGGGTCCTTGATCAGCGCTCGCGCGATCGCGAGGCGCTGGCGCTGCCCGCCCGAGAGGGTGGAGCCGCGCTCCCCGATCAGGGTGTCGTAGCCATGGGGCTGGCGCGCGATGAAGTCGTGCGCCTCCGCCAGCCGGCAGGCGCGCTCGATCTCCGCCTCGGTGGCGTCCGGCCGGCCGACCAGCAGGTTCTCGCGGATCGTGCGGTTGAACAGCATGCTTTCCTGGAACACCACGCCGATGTTGCGGCGGAGCGAATCGAGCGTCAGGTCGCGCAGATCGTGCCCGTCCAGCGTCACGCGGCCCTCGGTCGGGTCCCACAGCCGCTGCAGGAGCGCCATGGCGGTGGACTTGCCCGCCCCGGTCTGCCCGACCAGCGCCACCGTCCGCCCCGGCGGCGCCGTGAAGGCGACGTCGTGCAGGATCAGCGGGCCGCCGGGATAGGCGAAGGCGACATTCTCGAACGCCACCTCGCCGCGCGCACGGCCGATATCCGCCGCGCCCGGCCGCTCCGGCACCGTGGTGCGCGCATCCAGCACGGCGAAGATCTCGGCGAGGCTCGGCAGCAGGAACACGAGGCGCGAGACGAAGCCCACCGCCCCCTCCAGCTTGCCGATCAGCAGGGTCGCGAAGCCCATGAAGGAGACGATCTCCCCCACGCTCGCCTCGCCGCGCAGATGCAGCACGGTGCCCAGCACGAAGATCAGGATGACGCAAATGGTGGAGGCGGCGCGCGTCATCACCGCGACCACCGCCCACCAGTTCAGCACCGGGAATTGATGGTCCAGCACCTGGCGCGTGATGTCGCCGAACAGCCGCGCCTCCTGCGACAGCCGGGTGAAGGACTGCACCACGACGACATTGGACAGCGCATCCTGCGCGCTGCCGGCGAGCCGCGTCTGCAGCCGCTCGACCTGCTCCTGCGCGTCCTGGGTGCGGCGGATGACGAAGCCGGCGAAGGCGCAGAACGCCGCCACCAGCAGGATGAGCAGCAGCGCGAGTCGCCAGTTCAGCGCCAGGGTCAGCGGCAGCAGCACGAGGGCGGCGATGAAGGTGTTGAGATGCTCGCGGAAGAAGGCGAGCCACAGGCTGAACAGGTTGTCCGACCCCACCAGCATCACCTTCATCAGCCGGCCGGATTGCGTATCGCCGTGGAAGGAAAGCGGCAGCGCCAGCACGTGCTGGAAATAGCGGTGCATGATGGCCAGGCGGTTGCGGTGCGCCATGCGGTCGGCGAACAGCGAGACCGCGACATTGGCGCCGATGCCGGAAAGCCCCACCGCCGACCACACCAGCAGCAGCGCCACCGCCTCCGCCCACAGCGCCTCGGTGCTCAGGCGCTGGGAGCGCGACAGCAGGTCCACCACGCGGCCGAACAGCAGGGGCTCGAGGAATTGCAGCCCCGCCAGCGCCACCGAGGCGGCTACCAGCATCCAGGCGATCCATTTGTCGGGCCCGAGCAGGCGCAGGACCCTCGTATAGACTCGGATGAAGTGCATGCCGTCAGGCGCCCCTTCGGGTTGGCGGCGCGCACAGCGCCGGGCCGTGCGCCCCTCCATGCCCCGCGGCCGCCACGAGGACAACGGGAGAAGCCGCCTGCCGTTGCCTCGCTTGCGCAAGGAGGGTCCGCCGACCAGTTTCAGCGGCGAGGAATTCCGGGAAGGAGAGGTCCATGCCGCTCATGCTGCACCGCCGCCACGCCCTGCTCGGCGCCGTCGCCGGGGCGCTCGCCGCTCCGGCCTTCGGCCAGTCCGCCTGGCCCGCGCGCCCCATCCGCCTGATCGTCCCCTTCACCCCTGCCGGCACCACCGACATCGCCGCCCGCATCCTCGCCGAGCGGCTCGGCCATCGCGTGGGCCAGACCGTGGTGGTGGAGAATCGCACCGGCGCCGGCGGCAATATCGGCTCCGAGGTCGTCGCGAAGTCGGACCCAGATGGCTACACGCTGCTGATGCAGACGATCAGCAGCGGCGCCATCAACTACGCGCTGTACGGCCCGCGCATGCCCTACAAGCCGGAAGACCTCGCCAACATCGCACTCGTCGTGCGCGTGCCGAACGTCATCTTCGTGACCAATTCGCTGCCCGTGCGCACGCTGCAGGAGCTGGTGGACTACGCGAAGGCGCGCCCGGGCCAGCTCAACATCGGCTCCTCCGGCATGGGCACCTCGCTGCACATGACCGGCGAGCTGCTGAAGCTCGCCACCGGCGTCGACCTCACCCACGTGCCGTACCGCGGCGCCGGCCCGATGCTGCAGGAAGTGATGGCCGGCCGCATCCAGGTGGCGGTGGACAACCTGCCCTCGGTGATCGGCCATATCCGGGAAGGCCGCATGCGCGCGCTCGCGGTCACCACCGCCACGCGCACGCCCGCGCTGCCCGAGGTGCCCACCACCGCCGAAGCAGGGCTGCCCCAGGTGGAAGCGACCGCCTGGTTCGGCGTGCAAGGCCCGGCCCGGCTACCGCGGCCGATCATCGACAGGCTCTCAACCGAGATCAACGCAGTGATCAAGGAACCCGACACCGCCCACCGCTTGGCCGACCTCGGCGGCATGCCGCCGAACCTGACGCCGGACGGCGGGACCACGCCGGAAGCCTTCACGGAATTCGTCCGCACCGAGATCGCCAAATGGGCGGACGTCGTGCGGCGGTCGGGGGCGAGCATCGATTGAGAGTGCGGGACCGAGAGGGGGCTCTGCCCCCTCTCGGGCTCTCCCCCGCTGGGGGGCAAGCGATGCCCCCCAGACCCCGAGGGCAGGTTCGGGTCAGAGGGAGGGGCATGGAGCGCGCGTGGCAACGGCGCACCCGTGATG
>Ga0081539_10001291_pt1 | contig 44004 bp, 43 predicted proteins | sample TabmetS4T2R2_FD_71023 | JGI IMG/M metagenome (GOLD analysis project Ga0081539, IMG submission 71023) | Tabebuia heterophylla rhizosphere microbial communities from the University of Puerto Rico - S4T2R2 | ecosystem: Host-associated > Plants > Roots > Rhizosphere ... | reverse complement strand
GTCGCCCCCGGGGGGCGATCGCTTGACCCCCCGGTGTGTGGGGGCCGGGAGCGGCCCCCCCCCCCCCCGCCGCCCCCGTTCCGGGCCTCAACACACCGGCGGCGATCGCGGAGGCGGCCGCTTGGGCTTCCACCGCGGGGATCGCGGAGGTGGGTCATTCGGTACGATCAGCTCGCACCTTCGCCAAGACTCCCGCCGAGGATCTGGATCACCTGATGAGCGAAAAGTACACGGTCTTGCTCTACAGCGACGACGTTGCCGTACGCGACAAGATCCGGATGGCCATCGGCCCCCGGCCCGCCGCAGACCTGTCGATCGAGTTCGTCGACGCGTCGACCTGGGAGGAGTGCCGCTGGCTGCTCGACGACTATGAGATCGACCTGATGATCCTGGACGGCGAGGCGACACCGGCCGGCGGGCTCGGCATCGCCCGCCAGACCAAGGACGAGTACGCCGACCCGCCACCCACCTGCGTCGTCATCGCTCGCGCCGCGGACCGCTGGTTGGCCGCGTTCGCCCAGGTTGATGCCACGCTGGTGTACCCGCTCGACCCGGTCACGACCGGCCAGACCATCGCCGGCATGCTTCGGGCCCGCCGCAACGGCGCCATCCCGCTGGGTACGCTCGGCACGCTCGGGCAGTAGCACCGATCCCGCTCGCCGCACCCCTCGACGGAGGCCGCCGCCATGGGCGCACGCACCTGGCCGAACCTGCTCAGCACGCTGCTCGCCGGCGGCGAGCTGGACGCACCGGACACCGCCTGGGCGATGGGCGAGATCATGGCCGGCAACGCCACGCCGGTGCAGGTGGCCGGTCTGGCGATCGCCCTGCGCGCCAAGGGCGAGACGCCCGCCGAGATCGCCGGGCTGGTCGAGGCGATGCTCGCCAACGCCACGCTGGTCGAGTTGCCCGAGGAGACCCGTGCCAAGGCCGTCGACGTGGTGGGCACCGGCGGTGACCGTGCGCACACCGTGAACATCTCCACGATGGCCGCGATCATCGTGGCCGCGGCCGGCGTGACCGTGATCAAGCACGGCAACCGGGCAGCCTCCTCCTCCTGCGGCACAGCCGACCTGCTGGAGTACTTCGGCATCCCGCTCGACCTCGGCCCGGCGGGCGTGGCGCGCACCGTGGCGGAGGCCGGTATCGGCTTCTGCTTCGCGGCCCGCTACCACCCGGGCATGCGGCACGCCGCCGTACCCCGCCGCGAGCTGGGCGTGCCCACGTTCTTCAACATGCTCGGCCCGCTGACCAATCCGGCGCGGCCACGCTCGGCCGCGGTCGGCTGCTTCGACCGGAGGATGGCACCGGTGATGGCCGAGGTGTTCGCCCGGCGTGGCGATTCTGCCCTGGTCGTACGCGGCGAGGACGGCCTGGACGAATTCACCACGGCCGCGCCCACCCGGGTCTGGATGGCCCGGGACGGCAAGGTCGAGGAGACAGTGGTGGACGCGGTGGACCTGGGTCTGCCGCGGAGCTCGGCGGGCGACCTGCGGGGCGGGGATGCGGCCTTCAACGCGGAGGTCGCCCGGCGGACGTTCGCCGGGGAGAAGGGTGCCGTTCGCGACGCGGTTCTGCTGAACGCGGCGGCGGCGTTCGCGGCGCACGCGGGATTCCCGGGCTCATTCGCCGAGACCATGCGGGCAGGTATCGCCCGAGCGGCCGCGACGGTGGACGCCGGGGACGCGGCGGCACTACTGGACCGCTGGGTGGCGGCGGCACGGACCGCCAAGGCTGCCGAGTCCGCTTGATCGCACAACACGCCGGGCCAGCCTCCTTCGTGTCGGCCGGTTCCCGTGGCAGCGTCGGAGTCACAACCGGGTATTCCACCTTCCGACGAAGAGGAGCCACCCGTGGAGGAACGTGAACTGCGCTGCATCATCTGCGAGCGCGACATGATGTTCGAGGTCCCGCCGTGCGCAGACGGGCACGACGCCGATTGTCCTGAGCTGGTGTGCACCCGCTGTGGGGCCGCGGAACTGCTGTTCCCGCTCAACCTGCGCCTCCGGCAGCGCCCACACGGCCGGGTCGCGCCCCACCAGCGCCGCGCCGCCTGAACCCCACACCACCCGCCTCGAGCCACACCGCCCGCCTCGAGCCGCGCCCTCCGCCTCGAGCCACACCGCCCGCCTCGAGCCGCGCCCTCCGCCTCGAGCCGCGCCCTCCGCAATCGCCGCCGACGACTTGGCGCCGATTTCCGGATCCTGCGGGGTGTGCAGGCTCTGGAAATCGGCGCCAAGTCGTCGGTTACAAGGCGATTGCCGCGGAGCGAAGCGAAGCCAACAAGCTCAGCAGCGGAACCAGCAACTCAATGTTCGGCCGTGTGACGCGTTCCCGAGTAGTACTCGAACAGCAACCCGCACGCGCCGAAGATCACCATGATCAGGCCCAACGCGATCAGCCACCACATCAAGAAGACCAGGCCCAGGCCGGCGGTCGCTGCGGCCAGCGCCACTCCGAACGGCCAGTAGCTGCCCGGGCTGAAGAACCCGATCTCGCCCGCGCCTTCGACGATTTCGGCATCCGACCGGTCCTCCGGGCGGGGCTCGATGCGGCGGGCGACGAACCAGAAGAAGCCACCGCACATCGAGCACAGCAGGCCGGAGAGGATCAGCGCCGTGGTGCCTATCCACTCCAGGCGACCGGTTTCGCCACGCGTCCAGAAGGCGTACAGCGCGGCCGCGGTGAAGAGGAACAGAGCGACGCCGCCGAAAATCTTGTATTCGGTTCTCACCTGACAGACCTACTTCCCTGCGGCGACGGGGTTGGACTGGTACCAGCTCTGTCCTTGCCGACGGGTCTCGAGCGGCTTCGTGGTGACCGCGTACCGCTGGTCGCCGGTGAAGCCGATCGCCTCCATCGCGGTGGCCGTGTCGGCACCGCCGCGCTTGGCGGCGAGGAACTGGTCGAACCGCTCGGGCGAGACCGCCACCAGCTCGAACTGCATGAAGGCGTGGTACGAGCCGCACAGCTCCGCGCACCGGCCGACGTAGCGGCCCTCCTTGTCGAGGGTCACCTCGAAGGCGTTGCGCACGTTGCCCGGGAACACGTCCCGCTTGAACAGAATCTCCGGCACCCAGAACGAGTGGATGAGGTCGCGGCTCGTCTCCTCGAACCGGATCTTCTGACCGGTCGGCAGGACCAGCAGCGGGATCACGTCGTCCGAGCCGAGCGTGGACGCGACGGTCTGGGCTTCCTCGCCGACGCCGTCGCGGTAGTTGAACTGCCAGGTCCACTTGAACGCGACGACCTCGACCACCTGGTCGGGGTTGCGGGACAGCTTGTTCACGTCGGTCTGCACGATCGCGGTGTAGTAGAAGAGAACCGCGACGATGAGCACGGGTGTGACCGTGTAGAGCACTTCCATCGGCATGTTGAACCGGGTCTGCACCGGCAGATCGTCGCCGCGCTTGCGGTACCGGATGACGCACCAGAAGATCAGGCCCCAGACGAAGAAACCGACCGTCAGGGCGGCGATCACCGAGGCGATCCACATGTCGTACATGTGGTGTGCCTGTTCGGTGATGCCGGGTCCAGGCCATCCGAAGTGGCCGAAAGCCCCGCCGATGTCCTCCGCGGCACAGCCCCCGAGCAGGGTCAACAGCGTCCCGGCACCGAGACCGAGCCCGGCGAGTCGGACTGCGCGCGGCCGTGCGGTCGTACTCTTTACGCCCACCTGCTCCTGCCTCCTATGCAGCGCCGCCCGATGCGAATCCGGACACCGGCGGCAAGGCGTCACCGACGGTCGCACACTACTCGACCAGGCCCTACCGCACTGTTCGGGGGTCCGATCTTCGCCGTGCACATGAGTACCCCGGACAACCGGACGATACCGTTCCCGCGTGGGATACACGGGTGTTCACGCCGGTGCGGCGGCGTACATGGACGCGGCCACCGCCGCACCGATGCATCCGGTGGCCCGCGAGGCCCTGCTCGCGGCCCTGGACGACGGATGGGCCGATCCGGACCGGCTCTACGCGAGCGGGCGGAGGGCACGCCGGCTTTTCGAGGCGGCGCAGTCCTCCGCCGCGGAGAGCCTCGGGGTACGCCCGGACGAATTGTCCTTCTGGCCATCCGGTACGGCCGCCGTGCACGCCGCCGTTCTGGGTGGCTTGGCCGGCCGGGAGCGAGCCGGGCGTACGTTGGTCCATTCGGCGATTGAGCACTCCGCAGTGCTGCACATCGCCGTACGGCACGCCGCCACCAGGCACGACAACGCCGTCGAGGTCGGCGTCGATCGGCTCGGACGGCTCGATCTCGACGCGTGGCGGGCCGCCGTGACTGCCGACGGCACCGCGCTGGCCTCTTTGATCAGCGCGAGCCACGAGGTCGGCACCGTGCAGCCGGTCGATGCCGCCGCGGAGGCCGCCCGGGAAGCCGGCGTGCCGCTCTACGTGGACGCCGCTCAATCGGTGGCGCACGCGCCGATTCCGACCGGCTGGTCGCTTCTCAGCGCGAGCGCGCACAAATGGGGAGGGCCACCCGGCGTCGGCGTGCTGGTGGTGCGAAAAGGGACGCGGTGGCGTTCCCCGTACCCCGTTGATGATCTTTATCGGCCGCAGGCACCGGGAGCGCTCGGCCTACCGGCGGTGGTCGCGGCCGCGGCGTCGCTGCGGGCCGCGCTGGACGAGGCGGCGAGCGAGGCGGTACGGCTGTCCGCCCTGGTCGACCGGATCCGCGCGGGAGTCACCGGGACGGTGCCGGACGTCGAGGTGGTCGGCGATCCGGTGCAGCGGCTGCCCCACCTGGTCACCTTCAGCTGCCTGTACGTCGACGGCGAGGCGCTGCTCCACGCCCTCGACGGGCACGGTTTCGCGGTGTCGTCGGGCTCTTCCTGCACGGCTTCCACGCTGCGTCCCAGCCACGTGCTCGAGGCGATGGGCGTGCTCAGCCACGGCAACGTGCGGGTGTCGTTGCACCGGGACACGACCGAGGCGGAGGTCGACCGCTTCCTTGCCGTGTTGCCCGGCCTGGTCGCGGACATCCGCAAGGAGGCGGGCATGTGATGGTCCTCGACTGCCTGGGTCAGCGATGCCCATTACCGGTCATCGCGCTGGCGCGAAGCATCGCGGACGTCCCGGTCGGTGGCACCGTCACCGTGCTGGCCGACGATCCCGCCGCCGCCAACGACATCCCCGCGTGGTGCCGGATGAAGTCACAGGACTACCTGGGCTCCCCGGCACCGAACAGCTACACCGTCCGCCGCGCCACCTGAGCCCTCCGTCGGACTCGAGTTTCCTATTACCGGAGCACGTGTCCTTGCGGACCGTGCCCGCGGGAAGCTTCCCGCCCGACCGGGCATCCGCCACGCGCCGGTCACCCCGCTCGCGGCCCGCGGTGTGGAGCGGCACGGCTGTTATGGAGCGTGGTGGCTGTTCTGAGCGCCTCAGAACAGCCACTGCGCTCCATAACAGCCACAGTGCTGGCAACGATGCCGGAGTTCTACCGGTTCAGGCTCCGCGCTCCCACTCGGGTGCCCGGCGCGTGCCTACCGGCGGCCGGTTCGGTCGGCGACGCCGTCTGTCGGCGCGTTCCGGCACCACCGACATCCGGGCGCAACGCCTCACCCGCCGAACTCGCACAAGCAGATAACCCGCAGAACCCTGAGCAGGCCGCAGCCTGAAACCATCAAGACTCCGAACCCGGAATGGGACATTCACCACGAAAGCACCTGAGAACTACAAGATCGACGCCGGCGGGTCGGTCAGCTCAGGTAGGTCACCACGGGTCGTACCGGCTCCCTGGCAAGGTACGTGTCGACGACGAGGCGCGGGCCCAGGTAGGGCTCGTACTCGGCCTGCCGCTCGAGCACCCGGACCCAGTCCGGGATGCCGTCGTGATCGCGGGCGGCGTACCGGGCCTCGACCCGCCGACGGTGCTCGGCGTCGTTTCCGCAGACAACCTCTACCACCCGCAACGGGACGTCCAACCGTTCGGCCAGCTCCACCCAGAGCTGCCGGGCCGCTCTCACCGGGTTGACCGCGTCGATGATCACGCTGAGCCCGATCCGCAGTTGCACCTCGGCCAGCGCGGCGACCACCCCGTAGGCGGCATAGCCTGGCTGGGGCTCGGTCACGTCGTAGCGCTGCATGGTGAAGTCGACGGTGTCCACCGGAAGCACCGCCGCGGGCAGTTCGGCCGCCACCTGAGCGGCCAGGGTGCTCTTGCCCACGCCCGGCAGACCGGCGAAGACGGCGAGGACCATCGGCTCCGCTTACGCCGGCAGGTGCGGTCTGATCTCGGCGGCGGCGCCGTCGCCGTACGAGTCGGCGATCCGCTTGGCGAACTCCTCGGCCTTGATCTCGTACTCCTGTGGTCCGACCGTCTCCAGCACCAGTGCGGCCACCAGCGAGCCGACCTGGGCCGACCGCTCCAGCCCGAGGCCCCAGCTGATCGCGGCGAAGAAACCGGCCCGGAAACCGTCACCGACGCCGGTCGGATCGTCCGGGATCACGTCGCGCGCGACCGGCACGTGGATCCGCTCGATACCCCGGCCGGTGATCTCCACGCCGTCCTTGCCGAGCGTGGTGACCCGCACCTTGACGTTTTCCAGGACCTGGTCACCGGTGAGCCCGGACTTGCCCTCCAGCATCGAGCGCTCGTAGTCGTTGGTGAGCAGGAAGTCGGCGCCCTCGATCAACGTCATCACATCGGCGCCCTCCATCCGGGCAAGCTGCTGCGACGGGTCGGCGGCGAAGGTGTACCCGCGGGCACGGCATTCCTGAGAATGCCGGATCATGGCGGCCGGATCGTTGGCGCTGATCAGCACCAGGTCGAGCCCGCCGGCCCGGGCGGCCACGGGTGCCAGCTCGATGTTGCGGGCCTCGGCCATCGCGCCGGCGTAGAACGAGGCGATCTGGTTCAGGTCGTCGTCGGTGGTGCAGACGAAGCGGGCGGTGTGCGCCACCTGGCTGACGTGCACGGAGCCGCAGTCGACGCCGTGCCGCTCGAGCCACGACCGATAATCGGCGAAGTCCGCGCCCACCGCGCCGACCAGGATCGGGTTCAGGCCCAGCTGACCCATCCCGAAGGAGATGTTCGAGGCCACTCCGCCCCGGCGGACCACGAGGTCGTCGACGAGGAACGACAGCGACACCTTGTGCAGCTGGTCGGCGATCAGCGACTCGGCGAACCTTCCGGGGAAGTGCATCAGGTGGTCGGTGGCGATCGAGCCGGTAACGGCGATCTTCATGTCGGCCCTCGGTGGTGTGGACGGGGGTGGCCCGCTGAGCCTACGACATGCACCTCGCAGCCCTCATCGTCCGTGGGCGGCCAGCTCACCGCGGACCTGGAGAGTGTGGCGGGCCGACCCGAGTCTTCCTCCCAGGAGGAATGCCGCCGGTGGCGGGCACCAGATCCCCTCCCACGAAGATTCGGTACCTGCTCGGCACCGGCAGCCGCCGCGGCGACTTGAGGAATCGGCCCGCACGAAACCCCACCGCAACCAGACTGCAGCCGGCTGGCACTCCGCGGCTCTGCGAACCGCCCCGATGAGGAGGACATGACCGACACGCAGATCGTCGAGCTGGGCCTGCAGGCCATGACCATCACCGCGAAGATGTGCGCGCCGGTGCTGGTGACCGCGCTGCTGATCGGCTTCGCCATCTCGCTGTTCCAGTCGGTCACCCAGATCCAGGAGGCGACCCTGTCCTTCGTACCCAAGGCAATCGGCGTCGGCCTGGCCATCCTGTTCTCCGGCAACTGGATGCTGCACGAGATGGTCAGCTACACCACACAGCTGTTCGAAAAGCTACCGACCCTGCTCGGCTGACACGAAACTCACCGACAAGCGGCAAATGACGCGAACCCCAAGGATGTACGCGATCAGTGGAACGAGTCCCCGCAGGCGCAGGAGTTCTGCGCGTTCGGGTTGTCGATCGTGAAGCCCTGCGCGTCGATGCGGTCCGCGAAGTCGATCGTCGCGCCCGCCAGGTACGGCGAGCTCATCCGGTCGACCACGACCTCCACGCCGCCGAAGTCGCTCACGATGTCGCCGTCGAGGGAACGCTCGTCGAAGAAGAGCTGGTACCGCAGGCCGGAGCAACCGCCCGGCTGTACGGCGATGCGTAGGCGCAGGTCATCGCGCCCTTCCTGCTCGATCAGGGCCTTGACCTTGACAGCGGCAACGTCGGTCAGGATGACGCCGGACGGCGCTGCGGCCGTGGTGGCCTCGGTCGACTCGGTGTGCGCTTCAGTGGTCACGTGCGGATCTCCCGGTTCGCGGACGGTTCTGCCGTACTGAGCAACGCTACTGCTGCAGCCGATGATTCCCAAACAGAGCCTCCCAGGCCGCGTCGCCGTACCTGCGAAGATGACTCGCCGGCAGGAGCCGGGGAGACCAGGATCACCTGCTCCATTGTCGCGCGAGGCGGGCGCCGATCGCACGTAGCCCTCGAGCCGGCTCGGCCATCGCCCGCTCCGCCGAGCCGAAGTAATCGGTCAGCGAGTGCATTTCGGTGACGCCCGCGCTGGCCGCCTCCCGGTGGCCGGTCTCCACCCGCCCGGCCACCACCACGCAGGGCAGACCGCGGTCGCGGGCGCCGTTCGCCACACCCGCGGCGACCTTGCCGCGTAGGCTCTGGTGGTCGAACGAGCCCTCGCCGGTGATCACCAAATCGGCCCGGTCGAGCTCCTCTTCCAGGCCGATCGCCGTGGTCACCAGGGCGATACCGGAGACGACACGGCCGCCGAGGGCGAGCAGGGCGGCACCGATCCCGCCGGCCGCGCCACCGCCGGGCATGGTGGTCAGACCGGACACACCAAAGGCTTCCTCCAGTACGCCGGCGAAGTGCTCGAGCGCGGCGTCCAGGCGCAGCACGTCTTCCCGGGTCGCACCCTTCTGCGGCCCGAAGACGCTGCTTGCGCCGTGCAGCCCGACCAGCGGGCTGTCCACGTCCGTGGCCGCGACCAGCTCGGCCTGCCGCAACCGCGGCGTTCCGCTGAGCTTCTCGGCGGCTGCGAGCACGGCGCCGCCATAGGGCAGAGCGTTCCCGGCGACGTCGACCGGCCCGGCGCCGAGCGCGGCGAGCATCCCGGCGCCCGCGTCGTTCGTCGCCGAACCGCCGAGGCCCACGACCACCTCGGTCGCACCCGCCTCAACCGCGGCCGCGAGCAGCAAACCCAGCCCGTACGACGTGGTGGTGTTGGGGTCCCGCTCTTCCTTCGCCAGCAGGTGCAGGCCGCATGCCTGTGCGCTCTCGACGTACGCAACGATCCGCTCTCCGCCGCCGGCCGATTCACTCGCACCGCCGACCAGCAGGACCTCACCCGCGGCCGGGCGGCCCAGCGGGTCGACCGTCGCCACCGGGAGACGCCTGCCGCCGAGCGCCTGTGCGAGGACGTCGACGAAGCCCGGCCCGCCGTCGGCCAGCGGCCGCAGCACCATCTCGTCGTCCGGCGCGGCCTCCAGCCAGCCGGCGGCGACGGCTTGCGCGGCGGCCGGAGCGGTCAGCGTGCCGGCGAACTTGTCGGGGCATATCAATACGCGCACGAAGCGAACCTACCGGCAGTCCCGAGGTTGCCGGGTGATACTGGCTCGCATGCCTACCCTCATGCAGCGACTGCAGACGTTCCTCCGCAGCCCTCAGGGGCGGAGGTTGATCGAGGAGGGCCAGCGGCAACTGGCCAAGCCGGAGAACCAGGCCAAGGCGCGCCGGCTGCTGGCGAAGCTCAAGGGCCGCCGCCGGTACTGAGTGTCCGATCACACTTCCACGACCCGAAGCGCACGAGCGGCGCTGTGGAAACATGGTTGCCGTGACGTCTTCTTGGACCGAGCCCTCGAACACCGCCACGGCCCTGCTGCTGCTCGGCCGCGGCGCCGATCCGGCCAGCGAGCGCGGGGTGGACTGCCCCGGCGACCTGCCGGCACCCAGCGACCCCGATCTGGTCGCCCGGGCCGCGGCAGCGAAGTCCGCGCTCGGCGGCCGGGTCTTCGTGCTCGGGCACCACTACCAGCGTGACGAGGTCATCCGGTTCGCCGACGTCACCGGCGACTCGTTCAAGCTGGCCCGCGAAGCGGCCGCCCGGCCGGAGGCGGAATTCATCGTGTTCTGCGGCGTGCATTTTATGGCCGAGAGCGCCGATATCCTCACCTCGCCGGAGCAACGCGTGGTTCTGCCCGACCTGGCGGCGGGTTGCTCGATGGCCGACATGGCCGTGCTCGGTCAGGTGGAGACCGCGTGGGAGCAGTTCCAGGACCTCGGTCTGGTGGATGAGATCGTCCCGGTGACCTACATGAACTCCTCCGCCGACATCAAGGGCTTCGTCGGGCGCAACGGCGGCGTGGTGTGTACCTCCTCGAACGCCGAGCGGGCTTTGACCTGGTCGTTCGAGCGGGGCTCGAAGGTGCTCTTCCTGCCCGACCAGCACCTGGGCCGCAACACCGCGGTGCTTCAGCTGGGCTTCTCGCTGGACGACTGCGTGCTCTACGACCCGCACAAGCCGAACGGCGGGCTGACCGAGCGACAGCTGCGCGACGCCAAGATGATCCTCTGGCGGGGGCACTGTTCGGTGCACGGTCGGTTCACCATCGACAGCGTCCGCGAGGTACGCGAGCGGGTGCCCGGCGTGAACGTGCTGGTACACCCGGAGTGCCGGCACGACGTGGTGCGGGCTGCCGACCTGGTGGGCTCTACCGAATACATCATCAAGGCCTTGGACGCGGCGCCTGCCGGATCGTCGTGGGCGGTCGGCACCGAGCTGAATCTGGTGCGCCGGATGGCGCTGGCGCACCCGGACAAACAGATCATGTTCCTGGACCGGACGGTCTGCTACTGCTCGACGATGAACCGCATCGATCTACCGCACCTCGTCTGGGTCCTCGAGGAGCTCGTGGCCGGCCGGGTACCGAACCAGATCGTGGTTGATCCGGCTACCGCCCGCGACGCACGAGTGGCCCTCGATCGGATGCTCGCGCTGCCGTAGATATCACGCTGCGTAACGGAAGCCTACCCGTACGCATGAGCCTTTCTTTACGTTCCCTTAAGCATGGGGAATTGGTGCCGCGCGCGGCGTTGTGATGACATCCGTACTCGTCACTCAGGGCTATGCTGCCCGGACGGCAGCCGCCGGACCCCCAACCGCCGGCCGCCACCCCTCGTTCCCGCCGGGCGCTCCGCGCCCTCTCTGGAGGTTCCGTTGACCGACGACGTCCTGGTTGTGCACGGCGGAGCGCCGCTGCACGGGCAGATCCGGGTCCGTGGCGCCAAGAACCTGGTCTCGAAGGCCATGGTGGCCGCCCTGCTGGGCGAGTCGCCGAGCCGCCTGTTCGACGTACCGGCGATCCGCGACGTGGAGGTCGTCCGCGGCCTGTTGGAACTGCACGGCGTGAAGGTCAGTGACGGCGTCGACAACGGCGAGCTGGTGATGGATCCCACGCACGTGGAGACGGCCAGCAGCGACGAGATCAACGTGCACGCCGGTTCGAGCCGGATCCCGATCCTGTTCTGCGGTCCGCTCCTGCATCGGCTCGGTCACGCGTTCATCCCGGACCTGGGCGGCTGCCACATCGGCCCGCGCCCGATCGACTTCCACATCCAGGCACTGCGCCAGTTCGGCGCGATCGTCGACAAGACGCCGGAGGGCATGCACCTGACCGCCCCGAACGGGCTGCACGGGACCAAGCTGGAGCTGCCGTACCCCAGCGTGGGCGCCACCGAGCAGGTGCTGCTGACCGCGGCGCGCGCCGAGGGCGTCACCGAGCTGCGCAACGCGGCCATCGAGCCGGAGATCATCGACTTGATCTGCGTGCTGCAGAAGATGGGCGCGATCATCACCGTGCACACCGACCGGGTCATCGAGATCCTCGGCGTCTCCCGCCTGCACGGGTATCACCACCGGCCCATTCCGGACCGGATCGAAGCCGCCAGCTGGGCGGCCGCTGCCCTGGCCACCCGCGGCGAGATCGAGGTGCTCGGCGCCCGGCAGGCCGACATGATGACATTCCTGAACGTGTTCCGGTCGATCGGTGGCGAGTTCGAGATCACCGACGACCGGGTGTCCCGGCCCGGTGTGACCGGCGCCGAGGGCGGCATCCGGTTCTGGCACCCCGGCGGCGAGTTGCAGGCCGTGGCGCTGGAGACGGACGTGCACCCCGGCTTCATGACCGACTGGCAGCAGCCCCTGGTGGTCGCGCTGACCCAGGCCCACGGCCTGTCGATCATGCACGAGACGGTGTACGAGCAGCGTCTCGGCTACACCGACGCGCTCAATCAGATGGGCGCCACGATCCAGGTCTACCGCGACTGCCTGGGCGGCACCCCGTGCCGCTTCGGCCGGCGCAACTTCAAGCACTCCGCGGTGATCGCCGGCCCGTCCAAACTGCACGCCGCCGAGCTGGTCATCCCGGACCTGCGCGCGGGCTTCAGCCACCTGATCGCCGCGCTCGCCGCCGAGGGTACCTCCCGGGTCTACGGCGTCGACCTGATCAACCGGGGGTACGAGCACTTCGAGGGCAAACTCGCCGCGCTCGGCGCCCGCGTCGAACGCCTCTGAACGACCTGTCTCGCCGGCCCGCCCGAGCCGCCGAGGCGGGTTCTCATGGCCGCGGGGCGTGGTGGCGCGGTATAGGCCGCGCCGCCGCGCTTGGCTACCCTTCATGACGTGCGTTCCCTTTTTCGCCGCAAGACCGACGCAACCGTGGCCGAACACCCGACCGCCGCCGAGCCGACGGCCGACGCCGCGCTCCGGCCGAAGGGCTACACGCCCAGCAAGAAGGAACTCGGCCAGACCACGCCGAAGCGGGTGAGCAGTCAGCGCCGGGTGGGCACACCGGCGCCGCAGAACCGGCGCGAGGCGTACAAGGCCTTGCGCGAGCGGCAGCGGACCGAGCGCGCCGAGGCCGCCGCCGGCATGCGGGCCGGCGACGAGCGTTACCTGCTGGCCCGTGACCGCGGCCCGGAACGTGCGCTGGTCCGCGACATCGTCGACGCCCGGCGTACGGCGGGCACGTATTTCTTCGTCGGCGCGTTCATCGTGATCATCGGCTCCAGCGCCTGGATGCCTCCGGCGGTGCAGTTGACGTCGACGATCCTGTGGATGCTGCTGGCGCTCGCCGTGATCGTGGACAGCTGGCTGATCTCGCGCCGGATCAAGCGCCTGGTGAACGAGCGCTTCCCGAAGACCACGGTGCGGATGGGCTCGCTCTCCCTCTACGGGATCATGCGGGGGCTGACCTTCCGGCGGATGCGCGTCCCCAAGCCGAAAGTCGCGCTGGGCGCCAAGGTCTGAGATCCGCTGCCGGTTGACGGATACCTACCGGACGCCGGCCAGCCGGAGCAGAGCGGCCGTGGCGGCGGCCGCGACGACCACCACGACGAACGGCATCCTGCGCCAGGCCAGCAGCGCGCCGACGAGGACGCCGGCCGGGCGGGCGAGCCCGGCGTACCCGGCGCCATCCATCAGGGCGGCCGTGGTCGCCAAGGCGGCGAGCAGGGCGGCGGCGGCCATCGGCAGCAGACGCTGGAGGCTGTCGGAGAGCTCGAGGCGGTCCCGGAGGACCACGCCGGCCAGGCGCATGGTGTAGGTGCCGACGGCCAGGGTGATGATGGCGGCGATCAGCACGACGGCTCCTTCTCGGCGGCCACCGGGACGCCGGAGGGCGCCGGCTTGCGGCGGCCAGGGACGAGGAGCACGAGCAGACCCAGCAACGCGCTCAGGACCGGCAGCCCGGCCGGCAGCACCGGCGTGAGCAGCACCGCGATCCCGGCGCCGGCCAGGGCCACGAGGCGCGTGTCGCGGTCACGCAACGACGGCAGGATCAGCGCGATCAAGCCTGCCGGAAACGCGGCGTCCAGGCCCAGCGCCGCCGGGTCACCGGTTGCGCTGCCGAGCAGCACGCCCAGCGCGGTGCCGAGGTTCCACGAGGTGAACAGCGTGATCCCGATCAGCCAGTAGGTCCGGCGCCGGCGGACCGGATCCTTCTCGGCCAGCGTGAACGCGACCACCTCGTCGGTCATCAGGTGACTGCCGATGATCCGGTCGCGCCGCCGGACGCCGACCGTGCCGGCCACGGCCAGGCCGAACGGCAGGTGACGGGCGTTCAGCAGCAGGCCGCCGAACACCGCCGCGATCGGGTTGCCGGCGGCGATCAGGCCGACCGCCAGGAACTGGGCACCGCCCGCGAACACGACTGTCGACATCAGGAACGGCACCCAGGCCGGCAGCCCGTACGCGATCGTGATCGCACCGAACGAGGCACCCACCGCGACCATGGCGGCCGCGATGGCGGCGGCATCGCGGAAGAGGACGCGGTCGGCGGCGCTCGTTCGTTGTACCGTACGCATGACTTGAAATAATGAACGTGACGTCTTCGTTCGTCAAACCGAACGGATCGACTGAGGAAGTGAACATTGCAGCAGCCGTCTCCCCCATTGGCGACAATCGCCGCAGCTCTGCGGCGGGAACGGGAGCGCATCGGCATCTCGATCACGGAGCTGGCCCGCCGCGCGGGTGTGGCGAAGTCCACGCTGTCGCAGCTGGAAGCCGGCACCGGCAACCCCAGCATCGAGACCCTCTGGTCGCTCGGCGTCGCGCTCGGCGTGCCGTTCAGCACGCTGGTGGAGCCTCCCCTGCCCAGCGTCCGGGTGATCCGCAGCGGCGAGGGTGCGCTGCTGGCCGCCGACCAGGCCGACTTCGCCGCGGCGCTGTTGTCCGCGGGTTCGCCGCACACCAGGCGCGACATCTACGTGATGGAGCTGGAACCAGGCCGCCCACGCGAGGCCGAGGCGCACGTGCCGGGCAGTGTCGAACATGTGGTCGTGGGCGCCGGCCGGTTGAAGGCCGGTCCGTCGGGCGAGCCGGTCGAACTGGCGCCGGGCGACTACATCGCGTTTCCCGGCGACGTCCCGCACCACTACGAAGCGCTCGAGCCCGGCACCTGGGCGGTGCTGGTCATGGAACATCGCTGACCGGGGCCGGAGGACTCGGAGAGGTCGTCAGCACCCTGGCGTCGAGCCGGTCCACGCCGTTAATCTCCTCTCCGTACCCCCGCGGTGGAGCCGGGCGACTCTACCCGGTGTCCGGCCGGCCACCGCACCATTCTCCGACAAGATGGAAGTCGCCGTGACGGAGCGTCGCCGACCCCGGTGGTGGAGTGCCCGATGAGGGGCTGGAGTTCCCACCTGGGCGGCGACAGCTGGGACGACGAGCCGGCCTGGCTCTACGAGATCACCTGGGAATGGGAGCAACTGCCCGCCCAGCGCCACCCGGGCGACCCCGAGCGCCGCCGGCGGGCGGTCCACATCCCGGTCTATGAAGCGTCGCGCGGGGCCGATGTGCACGGCGTCGGAATAGCTCACGTCGTCCCAAGGCCGCCGCCGTGGTCGAGCCCGGACGATCGGCAGGTGCCGTCGAGTGATCGACGGCCGGACGGGGCGGGGCCGGATCAGCCACCGCCTGCTCCGCGACACGGCACCGTGCCCACCCCGCGTCAACGCGGACCCGCGCCGTTCGAGCAGACCCGCCCGGTCCCGCAGGAGGTGCGCCCGCAGTTCCGGCAAGCGCCGCCCCCGATGCAGGACATGCCGGCCCCGTTCTACGGCAGCACACAGCCGACGCTCCGTGACGCTCGCCCGCGTGCGAACGGAAACCCGGTCCAATCCCTCGAAGGGCGGCCGGCCGGCCGGCCGACGCCCTACCTGCCCGGGCCGGACCAGCAGCCGGGATACCGCGGCGTGCACCCGGTGTCCCCACCGGAGCCGTGGCTGTCGCCGCACGACCGAGAGCCGGCGCCGGCCGCAGCACCCGGCACCGAGTCACTCATGCCCTTCGGATGGGACCATCCGGATGCCGACTCGGCCACCACGCTGGCCGGACCGCACACCACAATGGCCGGACCGGGTGCACCCCGATTCGATCCGATGGCCGAACCACCGGCCGTGCGCGCCGAAGCTGAGACCGGGCATCAAAACGAGCTGTACGGAATGGGATGGCGGCTGAAGAGCCTCGGGCTGGGCGCCGTCACCACCGGTCCCAGGTCCGAGCCGACGCCTGACGAACGGGACGATCCGGACCGGACCGACGTGCTGGATCTCCTGGACGCCGCGACACCGGTAAACGGTACGGCCCCGGCCAGGCACGACTGGTTCTCGCCGATGACCGGCAACCGGCCGAAGGCCCCTGAGCCGGAACCGGCAGCCGAGGCGGTCGCGGAGCCACCGATGGCCGACGAGGCCGAGTCGGGATCCGAGCCGAATCCAGGCGGAGTCGCCGAGCCGGGGGAAGACGCGCGGCCGGCGCCGCAGGAAGCAACCGAGCCCAAGGTCGAGACGTCGAATGCGGCACCACGCAGCGATCCGCGACGTCGGCTCGCCGATCCCGAGCAGGTGCTCCTCGCGTACCCCTGGCGGTTTTCTCCGCAGACCATGCGCGAGGTGATCGGCGAGCCCGACCAGCTCATCGCCATCCGGGATCGGCTGACCGACAAGCTTGAGTACGCCGAGCGCGATGCCGTGCGGGCCCGCCTTCTGAGCCTGCGCGCGGTGGTCTCGCGAGTGCTGGGCGATCTTGACTTCGCCCTGGCCGACGCGCAGGAGGCGCTGGAGCACGCCGAGGCCACCGGCGAGTTACGGCGAATCTCGATCGTGCAGGCGCGGCTGGCGAACGTGCTGCGCTGGCGCGGAGAGTTCGCGGAGGCCGACCGGTTGTTCGAGGAGGCCGACTCGGTCGAGCTGCCCACCCGGTTGCGCGCCGAGATCGCCGAGCTGGCCGGCCGGTCGGCTTTCGATCAGGGCCGCTACCTGGAGTCCATGAACCGCTTCGCGCAGGCGCTCGACCTGCGCCGGGGCGGTGACGAGGAACTGGTGGCGCGGATCGAACTCGCCCTGGACCTGGTGGCCGAGCACGGCCGAAAGAAGGGCTGGGGGCCGTATCCGCGAACCTCGGCCGAGATCCGGCAACGCTGGGAGCCCGAGACATTGGCGACCGGCGAGCACTTCGCGGAGGTGCAGGCCTTCCATGAGCAGACCGCATGGGTACGCAGGCCCGACGCGCAGGCGTGGGAGCTGGTCGACGCGCGGCGTGAGCTGGTCATCGGTTGCGCCGAAGGTTACCTGCAGGTGCGGCCGTTCACCGAAGGGCTGGCCTGGGTGTCGCGGGACCCGGTGGGTGGCTGGTTCGCGATCGACCACGAGAACCGGGTGATCGTGCCGGGCGGATTCGACGACGTGCTGCCGTTCCGGCACGGTGTGGCGCCGGTGCGGCAGGGCTGGGGCTGGGGCGCCGTCGACCGGTACGCCCGGCTGGTGGTGCAAACCAAGTACCGCCGGTTCGCCACCGCGCTGGCCGGTGGGCATCCGATCGACGGTTTCACCCGGGAGGGCCTGGCGGTGATCGACGTCGGCGACCGGTACGGCGTGATCGACCGGTCCGGCCGGTTGCGGGTGGCACCGGTACACGCCGGGCTGGTGATCCACCCGGTGGCGTACCTCATCCGGGACACCGCCGGACGCTGGGGAGCGCTGAACCGCGACGGGGATCCGCTGGTCGACATGACGTACAGGTCCGAGGCGGACGTGGCGGAGGCGGTCGATCACCTGCTGGCGGATACGAGACCTCTGCTCTGAGCTAGGCATGGGGCACCCAGGGCTGGGTAGTTCGACTGCATGGAATTCCGTCACCTGGGCCGTTCCGGCCTTCTGATCAGCGAGATCGCCTACGGCAACTGGATCACCCACGGCTCACAGGTCGAGGAGGAGGCCGCCGACAGGTGCGTCAAGGCGGCCCTCGACGTGGGCATCACGACGTTCGACACGGCTGACACCTACGCCGGCACCAAGGCGGAGGAGGTGCTCGGCCGCGCGCTCAAGGGCGAGCGCCGGGAAGGTCTGGAGATCTTCACGAAGGTCTACTGGCCGACCGGTCCCGGCCGGAATGACCGCAGCCTGTCCCGCAAGCACGTCATGGAGTCGATCGACGGCTCGCTGCGCCGGTTGCAGGTCGACTACGTGGACCTCTACCAGGCTCATCGGTACGACTTCACGACGCCGCTCGAGGAGACGATGTCCGCGTTCGCCGACATCGTGCACTCGGGCAAGGCCCTCTACATCGGCGTATCGGAGTGGACCGCGTCGCAGATCCGGGCCGGCTGGGAGATGGCGCAGGACCTGAAGATTCCGCTCGTCTCGAACCAGCCGCAATACTCGGTGCTGTGGCGGGTCATCGAGGCCGAGGTGGTGCCCACCTCGATCGAGCTGGGCGTCGGCCAGGTGGTCTTCTCGCCCATCGCGCAGGGTGTGCTGACCGGCAAGTACGAGCCGGGCAAGCAGCCACCGGCCGGCTCCCGGGCCACCGACGAGAAGTCCGGTGCCGACTTCATCTCCCGTTGGATGAGCGACGAGGTGCTGGGCACGGTGCAGAAGCTCAAGCCGCTCGCCGACCAGGCCGGCCTATCCATGGCGCAGCTGGCGGTGGCCTGGGTGCTGCAGAACTCGAACGTCTCGGCGGCGATCATCGGCGCGTCGCGGCCCGAGCAGGTCTACGACAACGCCAAGGCCTCCGGCGTGAAGCTGGACGCCGACCTGATGAAGGCCATCGACGAGATCACCGAGCCGATCACTGAGCGCGACCCCGCCAAGACGGTAAGCCCCGCAAACCGCCCATAACCCCGCAATCCCTCCCCGAAGTTGCCAGAAAGCGCATTGCCCTACCCCCGCGATCGCCGCCGGTGTGTTGAGGGTCGGCAGCGACGGCTGCGGGGTGTGCAGTCGTCGCTGCCGACCCTCAACACAGCGGTGTATAAGGCGATCGCCGCGGAGCGAAGCGCAGCCAGCCAGCTCAGCTCAGCTCAGCTCAGCTCCAGAACCGCATCAGTTCGAAGCCGAGCGCGGACAGCCCCGATGGCACGCCGATCCACTCGCTCAGCCCATAGACCGCGCTGAAGAACCACCGGTTGATCTCGGACTGCCAGAGCAGCACGAACAGCAGGATGAAGCCGTACGGCGCGAACAGGTTGTAGGCGCGCTGGTATGGCGGGCTGAGCCACGGCTGCAGGATGTTGCCACCGTCCAAACCGGGCACCGGCAGAAGGTTCAGCACGCTGGCCGTCACCTGGAGGAAGGCCAGCAACGCCAGGGCGGCCCAGAAATGAAGGTGGTCCGCGCCGTCGACGAGCCGGCCGTTCTCCACGCGGGGAGCCACGCCGGCGAGGAACGGGATGGCCAGCAGCAGCGCGAACACCACGTTGGTGAGTGGGCCGGCCGCACTGATCATCGACTGCTTGAGTTTGCTGCCGATGTGCTGGTGGTCCACCCAGACCGCCCCGCCGGGCAGGCCGATGCCGCCCAGGATGACCACCACGATCGGCAGCACGATGGACAGCAGCGGGTGCGTGTACCGCAGTGGGTTCAACCGCAGGTAGCCGCGCTCGGCCACGCCGCGGTCGCCGGAGAAGTACGCGACCAGGGCGTGCGCGTACTCGTGCAGGCAGAGCGACAGGAGCCAGCCGCAGATGACGAGCAGGAACACGTCCACCCGGACGTTGCCGAAGCCGGTCCAGGTCATCCAGGCGCTGACGCCGGTGAGCGCCACGATCCCGACGAAGACGGGACTGGGGAGGAACGCGTTGCGCGGGGCGCGCTGCGAGACTTGGTAGCTCACTCGGCCGGCAGCAGACTCATCTTGTAGTCCACCCGATCGTCCTCGACCAGGGTGACCTGGGTGATGCCGGCGGCGGCGAGCTCACGCCACGCCTGGCCGATCCACGACTCGGCGTCGGCCTGGCTGCTGAACGTCTCGACCGGCCCGGCCACCGGCTGACCGTTGACGCCCTCGTACCGCCAACTCCACGGCATTCGCTGTTCCCTTCCGGTCACGCCCCACACGTATCGCCTCGGTGCGGTTCCACCCTACGGCGTCGATACGCCCGCCCCGGCCTTAAGGTACGGGTCATGTCGGTTGATCGGTGGAACTCGGTGCTGGTGCTCGGCGGTATCCGGTCCGGCAAGTCCGCGTTCGCCGAGTCGCTGGTCGAGGATGCGGCCTCGGTGCGGTACGTGGCTACGGTCGTGGGCGGCGAGGACGACCCGGAGTGGATGAACCGGATCGAGGAGCACCAGCGACGCCGCCCGCAGTCCTGGAGCACCGAGGACGTCGGCGCCGACCCGGCCCGCCTGGCCGCGGTGCTGGCCGAGGCCAAGCCCGACGACACGCTGCTGATCGACGACCTGGGCGGCTGGGTGACCACGCTGCTGGACCCGGCGAACCAGCCGCAGGATGACGTGGCGATGGTGGATCGGCTCGCCGCGGCGGTCCGCGACTGCCCCGGCCGGGTCGTGCTGGTGAGCCCGGAGGTCGGTCTCTCGCTGGTTCCGGCGTCGCCGGTGGGGCGGGCCTTCGCGGACGCGCTGGGTACCGCGAATCAGGCGCTGGCCGCCGTCTGCGACCAGGTGTTCCTAGTGGTAGCCGGCCGGCCGACCGAGCTGGTCGCCGGATCGCCGGCGCCGAGGAATGCGGCCGGGCCGGCCGCCGGGCCCCGGCCCGCCGAGGCCGCGGAGGCCCGGGTGATAACGCCGCCGACGGACGCGCGACCGGCCGACGAGATCCCGACCGTGGACGTGCTCACCCAGCCGGCCCGGATGCACCCGCCGCTCTCCACCGGCTTGGTGATCCAGCCGGGCATGGACCTGCCGCTGCCGGACAGCGACGCCGGTCCCGAAGCGCGCGACCGCCTGGTCACTCTCGACCTGCCCGGTACCGGCCTGGGCCCGCTCGGCGAAGTGATCGAGTTCGCCGCCGCCACCCAGAACACCGTCCGGCCGCGGCCCTGGTCCGCGGTCCGTGTCCTGCTGATCTCCGGGGCGCATGCCGGCGGGGCGTCAGCGGGTTCGGATCCGGCGGAGACCGAGCGCCGGGTGGTCCAGGCCGAGGCAGGCGAGGGCGCATTGATCCGGCTGGCGGGTGCGGTCGGCGCCGACGTCGCGGTGGTGCGAGCGCCGGGGTCCGGGGCCATGGAGGACGGGCCGGTCATGGAAGCCGACGCGGTCGACGCCGCGATCCGGCACGGCTGGCAGCTCGTCGACACCGCCGCCGAAGACGGCAAGGACGCCTTGATCTTGGCGTCCCTGGGCACCGGTACGGAGGCGGCGGCCGCCGCGGTGCTCGCCGCGACCGCCGGTGCGGAGCCGGCCGCGGTGCTCCCCCGTGTCTTCGTGCCCGGCGGCCACCTCGACGACAACGCCTGGATGATCCGGTGCGCGGCGATCCGGGACGCCCTGCGACGGATCCGCCATGAGCCACGCGGAGCGCAGGACATCCTGGCCCAGATCGGCGGCACCGACCTCGCCGTGGCCACCGGTGTGCTGCTGGCAGCGGCCGCCCGCCGGATCCCGGTGCTGCTGGACGGCCCGGTGGGCGTCGCGGCCGGACTGATCGCCCGGGACCTGGCCGGTCAGACCCGGCGCTGGTGCCTGATGCCGGACGCGGGCACGCTGGCGTTGGTCCGGCAGGGCGCGGACGTGCTGGGCTTGATCCCGGTCCTCGAGCTCGGGCTGGACCTCGGCGAGGGCGCGAACGCGCTGGCCGTACTGCCGTTGCTGCGTACCGCGGTCAGCCTGGCCTCGGCTCTGCCGGCGCATCCGTCCCTGTCGACCGAGCCGGGCGAGGACGGCCCGACCGAGATCGGCGACGCCCCTACGGCCGGGGACGGCGACGACTTCGCGGAGCCCGCGCCGCTCGGACCCGGGCCTGCGACCACCGCGGGTGGGTGACGGCCTCCGGCTGGCGCTGACCACGCTGACCGTGCTGCCGGTCCGCCCGGGCCGGGTGGACCGCAGGGCGGCGGCCGTGGCGATGAGCGTGGCTCCGGTCGTCGGCATCGTGCTTGGTCTGGTGCTCGCCGGCATCGACGCGGGCCTCAGCCGGATCGCACCGGACCTTCTCGCCGGTGCGGTGACCGTCGCGACCGGCGTGTTGCTCACTCGCGGCCTGCACGTCGACGGGCTCGCCGACACGACGGACGCGCTCGGATCGTACCGGTCCGGCCAGGCCGCGCTGGAGGTCATGAAGAAGCCGGACATCGGACCGTTCGGCGTGGCAGCGGTCGTGCTGGCGCTGCTGATCCAGGCGGCGGCGATCAGCCCGGCGGCCGCGGTGGTCGCCTGGACCACCGGGCGGCTGGCGATCACGGTCGCCTGCCGCCGGGGGGTGCCCGCGGCCCGGTCGGAAGGACTGGGCGCGCTGGTCGCCGGCACCGTGCCGGTGCCGGTCGCGGCCGGACTCGCGGTCGCTGCCGTGGCCGGTGCGATGTGGGCGGTGCCGGGCCGTCCGTGGCAGGGGCCGGCCGCCGTCGCTGCCGCGCTGTCGGCAGTGCTTCTGCTGCTGGGGCACGCGGTACGCCGGTTCGGCGGCGTGACCGGCGACGTGCTGGGCGCGGTGACCGAGGTGGCCACCACGGTCACGCTGGTGGCGTTGGCTCTGGGGTGAGTCGTACGCCTCGACGACCCTCTTCGGCGCTGCGCCGGGCCTCCGCGACCGCTACCGGACCGAGGGCTTCACGAACGGCGGCTTGACGACGGCCGCTTCCGCCCGGCGGCCGCGGATCTCCACCTCGACGAGGTCACCCTCGGAGAGGCCGGCCGCGGTGTCGAGCAGCGCGAGCGCGATGCCTACCTTCTTCGTCGGCGAGTAGGTGCCGCTGGTCGTCTCGCCGACCACTGTGCTGCCGGCGTACACCGGCATGTGGCTCCGGGGAACACCGCGGCCGGTCAGCTCCAGTCCGCGCAGCGCGCGACGCGGACCTTCCGCCTTCTCCTTGAGCAGCGCTTCCCGGCCCCAGAAGGCGGGTTTGGACCAGCCGACCGCCCATCCGGAGCGGGCCTGCACCGGCGTGATGTCGAGGGAGAGGTCCTGACCGTGCAGCAAATAGCCCATCTCGGTGCGCAGCGTGTCACGCGCGCCGAGACCGCAGGGTTGTACGCCGGCGTCGATCAGCGCGTCCCACACCGGCTGCACCTGATCCCACGCGATGACCAGCTCGTAGCCGTGCTCGCCGGTGTACCCGGTGCGGCACACGACGATCTCCCGGCTCGCGTTGAAAGACATGTACTCCAGGTCGGTGGGCAAGCCCAGCCCGGCCAGGGTCGCGGCCGACTGCGGACCCTGGACGGCCAGGACGGCGTACGTACGGTGCTCGTCGGTGACCGTGACGGTCTCCGGCGCCGCCGCGGACAGCCGGCGGACCACCTCGGCGGTGTTGGCCGCATTCGGCACCAGGAAGACGTCGTCCGGCGAGAACAGGTAGGCGATCAGATCGTCCACCACGCCGCCAGTGGCGTCGTCGCAGCAGAACGTGTACTGCGCCTTACCCGGGGCGATGCGACTCAGGTCATTGGTGAGGCACGAGTCGACGAACTCGGCGGCACCCGGCCCGACCACGCCGACCTTGCCGAGGTGCGACACGTCGAACACGCCGGCCGCGGTGCGTACCGCGGTGTGTTCCTTGAGCACGCCGCCGCCCGCGTACTCCAGTGGCATCTGCCAGCCACCGAACTCGGCGAACTTCGCGCCGAGTGCGGCGTGTCGATCGTGAAGTGGTGAGCTCAGGAGCATGGACTCAACTTACCTGTGACCTTGGGTGTGGTTAGAGTCGCGGGGACACCGCCGTCGCGGCGGCGCCCACGAGGCGTCCGTCCGCCCCAACTGTCCCCGGAGAGCCCGAGTGACCCAGCCCACCCTCAGCCTGGTCGACACCGACCCGGCCGAATCGGCCGTCGACGCCCTGGTGATCGGCCTGCACAGCCAGCCCGACGAGAACGGCGCCCTACTGCCGGCGGCCGGCGCGGAGAGCATCGCCGCCGCGTTCGACGGCAAGCTGACCTCGACCCTCGCGCTGCTCGGCGCGACCGGCGCTCCCGGGGAGGTGACGAAGCTCGCCACGCTGGGCACGGTGAGCGCTCCGCTGGTCGTCGCGGTCGGCCTGGGTGACGAGCCGTCCGGCTCGGCGCCGGAGAACGAGACCCTGCGCCGGGGTACGGGTGCCGCGGTACGCGCGCTTGCCGGCAGCGGGACGGTCGCGTTGGCCTTGCCTCTGCCGGACGACGCGGACGCGCCCGGTGTGCTGCGCGCGATCCTGGAGGGCGCACTGCTCGGCTCGTACCGGTTCGCCGGCTACAAGACCAAGCCGCAGCCGGGCCGGCGCGATCCGGTCTCGGCGATCCAGGTGCACGTGCCGGACGCCTCGGACGCCGCCGCGCGCGCCGAGGTGGAGCGCGCCGAGATCGTCGCCCGGGTGGTTCGCCTGACGCGCGACTGGGTCAACACGGCACCCAACGCACTGCGCCCGCCGCAGTTCGCCGACGCGGTCGCGGCCGCCGCCGAAGGCACCGGCCTGGCGGTCGAGGTGCTGGACTTCGAGGCGCTGAAGGCCGGCGGATACGGCGGCATCGTGGCCGTCGGCCAGGGTTCCGAGGCGCCGCCGCGGCTGGTCAAGCTGTCCTACACGCCGGCCGGAGTGGCCGATCCGACGCGGGTGGCGCTGGTCGGCAAGGGCATCACTTTCGACACCGGTGGCATCAGCATCAAGCCGGCCGCGGGCATGTGGGAGATGAAGTCCGACATGGCCGGTGCGGCCGCGGTCGGTGCCGCCATGCTGGCGGTCGCCGCGCTCAAGCCGCCCGTCGCGGTCAGCGGATATCTGGCGATCGCGGAGAACATGCCGTCCGGTACGGCGTACCGGCCCGGCGACGTGATCACCATGCGCAACGGCAAGCGGGTCGAGGTGCTGAACACCGACGCCGAGGGCCGGATGGTGCTGGCCGACGCGATGGCCCGCGCCTGCGCGGACGGCACCGACTACCTGTTCGAGACGTCCACCTTGACCGGTGGCCAGGTGATCTCGCTGGGCAAGCGGATCGCCGGCGTGATGGGCACGCCGGAGACCTGTGAGCGGGTGCGGGTAGCCGGCGAGTCGGTCGGCGAACCGGCCTGGCCGATGCCGCTGCCGGACGACGTACGCAAGGGCATGGATTCGGAGGTGGCCGACATCAGCCAGACCAACGCGAGCATGGACCGGGCGGGGCACATGCTGCAGGGCGGCGTGTTCCTGCGCGAGTTCGTGGCCGACGGAGTGGACTGGGCGCACATCGACATCGCTGGACCCTCGTACCACACCGGTGAGCCGACCGGCTACTGGACGAAGGGAGGCACCGGAGTCCCGGTCCGCACTCTCCTCGCGCTGATCGACGACGTGGCCGCAAACGGCTAGCTGGACCTCTTCTGACGCTCGTTGTAGTCGCGCATCCGCTGCGGATAACCCATCAGCTTGATGTCGTAGATCGGCATCGACAGCTGGTGGGCGAAGCGCCGGGCAGACTCCGGCGAGTCCACGCGACGGCGGGTCCACTCCCCGTCGTGTGCCACCAGCAACAGCGTGGTCTCGGTGACCGTGGTGCGCGGCTCGATGAATCCCTCGACGCCGCGCCGAGAACGAACGAAATCCGCAAGGTGGTCGAGACCAGCACGATCCGCTGCACGATCGGACGTCCGACCCGGCTCTTTACGCCGACGGAACCAGGCCACCGCGCCCTCCTCACGCCAGTTTCCGGCAAGGGTACTTGGCCGAGCTTGCCGTTGTGCAGCATGTCGTTGGGCACCTGACTGCATTGACCGGTCCCACAAGTGACAAGATGACCTGGAGACTGTGACCGTTTCCACTGCGTGACCCGCGAGGAAGCGACGCGACCAGGGAGTTGACCCGTGAGCCAGCCGAACGGCGGAACCTTCGACATCGTGATCCTGGGTGCCGGCAGCGGAGGGTACGCCGCCGCGCTGCGCGCCGCCGAGCTTGACCTGTCGGTGGCGCTGATCGACAAGGCCGAACTGGGTGGTACCTGCCTGCACCGCGGGTGCATCCCGACCAAGGCGCTGCTGCACGCCGCCGAGATCGCCGACCAGACTCGCGAGAGCGAGCAGTTCGGCGTCAAGGCCGACCTGGTGGGCATCGACATGGCCGGGGTGAACTCGTACAAGGACGGCGTGGTCGCCCGGCTGTACAAGGGCCTGCAGGGCCTGCTGAAGCAAGACAAGATCACCCTGGTGCAGGGCGCCGGCAAGTTGGTTTCGCAGGACACCGTCGAGGTCGACGGGCAGCGCTACACCGGGCGCAACATCGTTCTCGCCACCGGCTCGTACTCGCGCTCGCTGCCCGGTCTCGAGGTCGACGGCGAGCGCGTGCTGACCAGCGAGCACGCCCTGCGGCTCGACCGGGTGCCCAGCTCCGTGATCGTGCTCGGCGGCGGCGTGATCGGCGTCGAGTTCGCCAGCGTGTGGAGGTCCTTCGGCGCCGACGTGACAATCCTCGAGGCACTCCCCCGGCTGGTCGCCGCGGAGGACGAGGAGATCTCCAAGCAGGTCGAGCGGGCGTTCCGCAAGCGGAAGATCAACTTCAAGGTCGGCAAGCCGTTCGAGAAGCTCGAGCACACCGACGGAGGCGTGCGGGCGACGGTCGAGGGCGGCGAGACGGTGGAGGCCGAGGTGTTGCTGGTCGCGGTCGGCCGCGGCCCGACCACCAAGGACCTGGGGTACGAGGAAGCCGGCGTCACGCTGGATCGGGGCTTCGTGATCACCAACGAGCGGCTGCACACCGGCGTCGGCAACATCTACGCGGTCGGCGACATCGTGCCCGGCCTGCAGCTCGCCCACCGCGGCTTCCAGCAGGGGATCTTCGTGGCCGAGGAGATCGCCGGGCTGAAGCCCGCGGTGATCGACGAGGCGGGCATCCCGCGGGTCACCTACTCCGACCCCGAGGTCGCCTCCGTCGGGCTCACCGAGGCCCAGGCCAAAGAGAAGTACGGCGAGGACCAGGTCTCCACGTACAACTACAATCTCGGCGGCAACGGCAAGAGCCAGATTCTCAAGACCCAGGGCTTCGTCAAGCTGGTCCGGGTCGCCGACGGCCCGGTGGTCGGCGTGCACATGGTCGGCGCGCGGATGGGCGAGCTGGTCGGCGAAGCCCAGCTGATCTACAACTGGGAGGCCTTCCCGGAGGATGTCGCGCAGCTCGTGCACGCGCACCCCACCCAGACCGAGGCGCTCGGCGAGGCACACCTCGCCCTCGCCGGCAAGCCCCTGCACGCCCACGCCTGAGTTCATCCGTCCGCACGTCCTGGTAAGGAGTTCGAAGAATGCCGGTATCGGTCACCATGCCGCGGCTGGGTGAGAGCGTCACCGAGGGCACCGTCACGCGCTGGCTCAAGCAGGAAGGCGAGCGGGTCGAGGCGGACGAGCCGCTTCTCGAGGTCTCCACCGACAAGGTCGACACCGAGATCCCGTCGCCGGCCGCGGGCGTGCTGTCCCGCATCGTCGTCGGCGAGGACGAGACCGCGGATGTCGGCAGTGAGCTGGCCGTGATCTCCGGCGACGGCGAGGACGCGGGTTCCGCCGAGCCGGCCCCCGCCCAGCAGGAGCAGCAACCGGCCCCCGCCCAGCAGGAGCAGCAACCGGCCTCCGCGCAGCAGCAGCCGGAGGACGAGCGCGAGCCGGAACCGGCCGCGCTCAACGAGCCGTCGACGGAGAAGCCGGTCGAGGAGGCGGCGCCCAGGCCGGAGACCGCCGCACCCACCGGCAGCGGCGAGGGCACGGCCGTGAAGATGCCCGCGCTGGGCGAGAGCGTCACGGAGGGTACGGTCACCCGCTGGCTCAAGCAGGTCGGCGACACCATCGAGGTCGACGAGCCACTGCTCGAGGTCTCCACCGACAAGGTGGACACCGAGATCCCGTCGCCGGTCGCCGGAACGGTCCTGGAGATCAAGGTACAGGAGGACGACACCGCCCAGGTCGGTGCCGACCTGGCCATCATCGGCACGCCCTCCTCGTCCGGCGGTGCCGAGCCGTCGTCCGGCCCGGCGCCGCAGCAGACCGCCACGGCCGAGCAGGCGTCTCCGCCACAGCAGGCGTCTCCGCCGCAGCAGGCGTCTCCGCAGCAGCAGGACCCTCCGGCTCAGCAGGCATCTCCGCAGCAGCAGGACGCTCCGGCTCAGCAGGCATCTCCCCCGCAGCAAGCCGCTCCGCCGAAGCAGGAGGAGGAGCCGACGCAGGAGGAGCCGAAGATCGAGACCGCGCCGGCACCCGATCTCGAGCCGTCCGGCGGGTCGTACGGCAGTCCGGCACCGGCGGCCGAGACGGCCGAGGACCCCGCCGCGGCCGAGCGTGCCGCCGAGCCGTCCGCCCCGGCTCGTCCCGCCGCCGAGCAGGTCAAGGGCAACGGCGGAGCCGGCGACGCCGGGTATGTCACCCCGCTGGTCCGTAAGCTCGCCGCCGAGCGGGGCGTGGACCTGTCCGCGCTGACCGGCACCGGTGTCGGCGGCCGGATCCGCAAGCAGGACGTCATCGACGCTGCCGACAAGGCCGCGGCGGCGGCCGCCGAACCGGCACCCGCGGCGGCCGCCCCATCGGCTCCGTCCGCGCCGAAGCCGGCGCCCAGCCCGCTACGCGGCCGCACCGAGAAGCTCACCCGGATCCGCTCCACCATCGCCCGGCGCATGGTCGAGTCACTGCAGACCTCCGCGCAGCTCACCACGGTGGTCGAGGTGGACGTCACCCGAATCGCCCAGCTTCGTCAGCGGGCCAAGGACGACTTCCTGGCCAAGCACAACGTCAAGTTGTCGTTCCTGCCGTTCTTCGCGCTGGCCACGGTCGAGGCGCTGCGCGAGCACCCGATGGTCAACTCGTCCATCGACATGGAGGCCGGCACGGTCACGTACCACGACGGCGAGCACTTGGGGATCGCGGTGGACACCCCGAAGGGCCTGCTCGTCCCGGTCATCCGGGACGCCGGCGACCTCAACCTCGCCGGCCTGGCCAAGCGGATCGCCGACGTGGCCGACCGCACGCGGAGCAACAAGATCAGCCCGGACGAGCTGTCCGGCGGTACGTTCACGCTGACCAACACCGGCAGCCGCGGCGCGCTGTTCGACACTCCGATCATCAACCAGCCGCAGGTCGGCATCCTGGGCACCGGCGCGGTGGTCAAGCGCGCGGTGGTCGTCGAGGACCAGAATCTGGGCGCTGTCATCGTGCCCCGCTCGATGGTCTACCTGGCACTGAGCTACGACCACCGGATCGTGGACGGCGCGGATGCCGCCCGCTTCCTGGTGACCATGAAGGAACGCCTCGAAGCCGGCCAGTTCGAGGGCGACCTGGGTCTGAACTGAGCTGGCCGGCCTCGCCTCCGGGTCGGCGGGATTTCGCCCCGTTGGGCCGTTGTGTTCGGGTGCCGGGACTCGGGGCAAGCCGCATTGTCCCGACACCCGAACACAACGACGGGCGAAATCCGTCGTCGCGGAGCGGCGACCAGCTGGCAGAGCTTTTAGTGGGTTCGAATCCGGGAATGATGAGGTCATGCGGATTCTCATGGCCGGCGCGTCCGGTTTTCTCGGCACGAGGCTCGCCGACCGGTTGGCCACCGCCGGCCACGACATCACCCGGCTGGTCCGCCGCTCCGCACGCACCTCCGGCGAGGCGCCCTGGCAGCCGTCCCAGGGTGAGCTCGACCCGGCTCTTGTGGCCGCCGCCGACGCGGTGATCAACCTGGCCGGGGCGGGCGTCGGCGACAAGCGCTGGACCGCCGGGTACAAGTCCCAGATCCGCGCCAGCCGGGTGGACACCACCGGCACCATCGCCCGCACGATCGCCCACCTCCCGGCCGAGGACCGCCCCCGCAGATTGCTGCAAGGCTCCGCGGTCGGCTGGTACGGCGACACCGGCGACCGCCGGGTCACCGAGGAGGCGCCGGCCGGCACCGGCTTCCTGACCGACGTCTGCCGAGTCTGGGAAGCCGCCGCCCGGCCCGCGGAGGATGCCGGAACCCGGGTCGCCTTGCTCCGCACCGGCCTTCCGCTCTCCGCAGAAGGTGGCCTGCTCAAACCCCAGATGCTTCCGTTCCGGCTCGGTGTCGGCGGCAAGCTGGGCGGCGGGCGGCAGTGGGTGCCGTGGATCGCCCTGTCCGACTGGCTGGACGCCGTCGAATTCCTGTTGGACAGGGAGGACATCGTCGGGCCGGTCAACGTGGTAGGTCCCGAGCCGGTCACCAACGCCACGTTCACCGAGGTCTTCGGGCGGCTGCTGAACCGGCCGACGGTGATGCCGATCCCGGGCTTCGCACTGCAGGTGGTCCTCGGGGAGTTCGCTGGTGAGGCGCTGAAGAGCCAGCGGGTCATGCCGGGTGTGCTGAGCAGGGCCGGATTCCATTGGACCCACCCGACGCTCGAGTCCGCGCTGCGCGCCGCCCTCGACCCGGCTCCGAGCGCGGCTCATTAGCCGGGCAGCGACGACTTGCTAACCTGCGGCTGATGTCCGTCGCCGCCCCGGCTACCGCAGCCGCCTCAGACGATCCGCCGGCCGAACCCTCGGCTCCCCCGCGCATCCGCCGGGTCTGGCGTTTCAACGTGCTGTTCGCGTTGCTGTGCCTGGCCCTGGCGGTGCGCGTGACCAGCGGGCTGTGGGTCGACCCGTACGCGCGTGTGCTCGCCGAGAACGAGGGCGATCAGGCGTTCTTCGAGTGGCTGCTCGGCTACGGCGTGTACCTACTGAGCCACGGCGCCGATCCGTTCTTCTCCGACCTGCTGAACGCCCCGGCCGGCGTGAATCTGGCCGCGAACACGTCGATCACCGTCTACATCGTGTTGTTCGCGCCGCTCAGCCACCTGCTCGGCCCGCAGGTCAGCTTCGCGTTGATCCTGACCCTGAACCTGGCCGGCGCGGCGTTCGGCTGGTACCTGTTCCTGAACCGGTACGTCACCCGCCACCGGTTGCCGGCGGCGATCATCGCCCTGTTCTGCGGGTTCGCTCCCGGCTTCGTGTCGCATGCCAACGGCCACCTGAACTGGTCGGCGGGCTGGGTCGCCCCGCTGGTCCTGTGGTGGGTGTTGAAACTACGCGAGCCGGGTCGTTGGCTGCGCAACGGCCTGATCCTCGGCGTAGTGGTAGCGGTCGGTTTCTCGATCGCCGCCGAGGGACTGTTCTTCACCGCCCTGGCCAGCGGCGTCTTCCTGATCACCTGGTCGGCGTCCCGGGCCACGCGTGCCGAGGTCCGCGCGGCGCTGCCCACGGTGCTCAAGGCCCTCGGTATCACCGCCGTGGTGGCCGGCGCGCTCCTCGCGTACCCGCTGTTCATGCACTTCGCCGGTCCACAGTCGTTCTCCGGTACCGGTTTCAGCCAGCGGCACTACGTCGAGGACGTGGCCGCGTATCTGAGCTACTCCAGCCGGAGCCTGGCGGGATGGGCCGGCCTGGGTAGCGGCTTTCTGGCATCGAACCCGACGGAGGAGACATCCTTCTTCGGGCTGCCGATGATCGTGCTGGTGATCGCCTCGCTGGTCATGCTCTGGAAGCAGGCGGATCCGGGACGCCGCGCGACGTTGCGCGCGCTGACCGTGACCGGGGCGGTGTTCGTCGTGCTGTCCTGGGGACCGCGGCTGCAGTTCCTCGAGATCGAAACCCCCATCCCCCTTCCGTACGCCGTGCTCGCGCACCTCCCGCTTTTCGACTCGGCGCTGCCGGCCCGGTTCGCGCTGGTGCTGGTCGGCGTCTTCGGCGTGGTGCTCGCCCTGGCCGCCGACCGGTTGCGCGCCGACCCGCCGAGCGGCGTGCGGACGGCCTTCGCCGCCGCGTTCGCCGTGGCGCTCGTCCCGTTGTTCCCGACGCCGTTGCTCACCACCGACCGATCCTCCGAGCCACCGTTCATCACCAGCGGAATTTGGCAGCGGTACGTGCCGGAGAACGGCGTGCTGAGCGCCCTGCCGTTCGCCAACAACGCCTCGGCCGACGCCCAGCGGTGGCAGGCGTACACCATGGCCCGGGGTGGTCCGCAGTTCCGCATCCCGGACGGCTACTTCCTGGGCCCGGGCGGCCGGAACGGCACCGGGCGGATCGGCCCGCCCTGGCGACGGACCGATTGGCTGTTCCTGCGCGCCGCTCGCTGGGGCTACGTCGCGGAGATCACCGACGCCGACCGAGCCCAGGCGCGCCGCGACTTCGAGTACTGGGGCATCAACGCGGTGTTCCTCGCCGACGAGATCACCGGCGCCGACGGTCCCGATTTCCGGTCGGCCGTCGAGATCACCGCCCGCGACCTGCTCGGCGAGCCGGAGCGCGTCGGCGAGGTCCTGGTCTGGCGCATCCAGCCGGGTGTGGACCCGGCCGTTTCAGGCGGGTAACGGGTCGGACTACGCTGAACCCGTGACCAGCCCAACCCTCACCGTTCTTCGCCCCGGCGTCGTCGACTACGTCAAGGCCTGGGACGAGCAACGGCGGATTCACGAAGCCGTGGTCGCCGGCGAGCAGCCCGACACGATACTGCTGTTGGAGCACCCGAGCGTCTTCACCGCCGGCAAGCGAACCGAGCCGGCCGACCGCCCGTTCGACGGCACCCCGGTGATCGACGTCGACCGCGGCGGCAAGATCACCTGGCACGGACCCGGCCAACTGGTCGGCTATCCGATCGTGCGGCTGCACGACCCGATCGACGTGGTCGCGTACGTGCGCCGCACCGAGGAGCTGCTGATCAAGGTGTGCGCCGACTTCGGCGTGGCCGCCGAGCGGGTGGAGGGTCGAAGCGGCGCCTGGGTGCGCGCTGACGACCGCGGCCCGGACCGGAAGGTCGCCGCGATCGGCATCCGTGTCTCGCGCGGCGTCACACAGCACGGCTTCGCCATCAACTGCGACTGCGACCTGGCGAACTTCGACCGCTTCGTACCATGCGGCATTCGCGATGCCGGCGTCACCTCCCTGAGCGTGGAGCTGGGCCGGCCGGTGACCGTTGCGGACGTGCTGCCGGTCGTCGAGCGCCACCTGCCGACCCTGCTCAGAGACTGACCATGGCCTTCTATCGCGATCCCGCCGACGGCCGGGTGTTCGTGCCGAAGAAGGGCGGCGGTGTGGCCCTGAACTTCAGCCACCCGATCGCTTGGTGGATCTTCATAAGCATGACGGTTGTTCCGCTGCTCGTTGTCATCGGCGTCACCATCGCGGTCCTCGCCTGAGCCGTACGGTTCTCGCCCGGGCCGCAGGTCCTCGCCCTCGCCTGCGCCGCAGGCCCTCGCCCTCGCCGTAGGTCCTCGCCCTCGCCCGGGCCGCAGGTCCTCTGCCTTCCGAGCTCACGGGGTGAGCCGGTGCAGGTCGCGCGGAAACGCGGTGACCTCACGAACGTTGGCCATCCCGAGGAGCCGCGCGACGAATCGCTCCAGGCCGATCGCGAACCCGCCGTGCGGCGGCATCCCGTACCGGAAGCCGTCCAGGTAACCCGCGTACGGCTCGAGGTCGCCGTGCAGCGCCGCGACGTAGTCCTCGTACCGATGCAGCCGCTGTCCGCCGGTAACCAGCTCGACCCCGCGGAACAACAGATCGAACCCGTTCGAGTACCGGGGGTCTGCCGGGTCCGGATGCGTGTAGAACGGCCGCTTCGCCATCGGATACCCGGTGATGAAGACGAACTCCGAGCCGTGCTGGCGCCGCGCCCATTCCCCCATCGCCCGCTCGTGCGCGGGTGCCAGGTCCGGTTCGTCCTCCGGCGCCCCGGCGATCCTCAGCGCCTCGGTGAACGGCACGGCCGGGATCTCGGCCGGCACCTCCAGCGCGGCGAACGGCGCCACCGCGTGCGCCATCGCGGTCAGCACCGACGTCAGCACCGCCATCACGTCCCGGTGGTCCCGGATGAATCCCAGCTCGGCGTCCAGTGACGTGTACTGCGCCAGATGCCGGGCGGTGTCGTGCGGCTCGGCCCGAAACACCGGTCCGACCTCGTACACCCGCTCGAACACCCCGACCATCAGCTGCTTGTAGAACTGCGGTGACTGCGCCAGGTACCCCGGACGCCCGAAGTAGTCCAGCCGGAAGACGTTGGCTCCGGACTCGGTGGCCGACGCGACGATCTTCGGCGTGTGGATCTCGACGAACCGCCGGCGCTCCAACCCCGCCCGGAATCCGGCGGTTGCGGCCGCGGCGGTGCGCAGGGCCGCGGCACGCGCCGGATGCCGCAGGGCAAGTGCGGCATGGTCCAGCTGGGTGGGCATGCTCGCGGTCAGGGTGGGCCGGTGCAGTTCCATTGGCAGCGGTACGGAGACAGCGCTCAGTACCCGTACGGTCGGCGAAGTCAGCTCGACCCCCGCCGGAGCCTGCGCGTTCGCGGTGGTTCTGCCGGTCACCTCGACGACGCTCTCCTCGGAGAGGTGGCGCAGCTCGGCGGGGTGGGTGACCACCTGGGTGAAGCCGGCCGCGTCGCGGACTATGAGGAACCCGACGGACTTGAGCTGCCGGCGGCGGTGCACCCAGCCGCTTACGGTCACGATCTGGCCCAGGTGTTCGGCCAGCTCGGTGGAGAGGATGCGTTGCACGGCATTGACCTCCTCTGATGACTGCAATGCGGCCCCAGGGAGGTGTGGGCGAGCGGGATCCTCGCGGTGCCACCACACCTTCGCGCCGCCCCGGTTGATTCGTATGGGTGCTCAGAACTGCTCTGAGCACCTATAGGAATCGCCGCCGGCGCGGCGCCTCTTGTCGTGCCACGGCTCGGGAGTGTCTTCACGCCCCGGCGCCGGACCACCTTCACAGCTGCCGGTGGCTCTCTCGGCCGGCTTGCCCTCGTCAACGAGGCAGCGGGGCGTTACTTGGTTCCGTCATTGCCGTGATCCGCACGTTAACAGCGGCGTTCCGCCCGGCAAACCGAGTTTCCTCACGTCCGGTGAGGGCACTCACACCAGCCGCCACGTGAGCCTCGTCGCCCAGGCGTCATCAACCACGTGTTTCGGCGTAACCTCAGGATCGTGACTATTGCTCCCGAGGGCCGCCGCCTGCTGCGCATCGAGGCGCGCAACGCCGAGACTCCCATCGAGCGGAAGCCTCCGTGGATCAAGGTCAAAGCCAAGATGGGTCCGGAGTACACCCAGGTGCGCGGGCTCGTCCAGAAAGAGGGCCTGCACACGGTCTGCCAGGAAGCCGGCTGTCCCAATATCTACGAGTGCTGGGAAGACCGCGAGGCCACCTTCTTGATCGGCGGTGATCAGTGCACCCGCCGCTGCGACTTCTGCCAGATCGACACCGGCAAGCCGGCCGAGTTCGACGCCGACGAGCCGCGCCGAGTCGGCGAGTCGGTCGCCACGATGGGCCTGAGGTACGCGACGGTCACCGGCGTCGCCCGCGACGACCTGCCGGACGGCGGTGCCTGGCTCTACGCAGAAACCGTCCGCCAGATACACCGGCTCCAGCCCGGTTGCGGCGTCGAGCTGCTGATCCCCGACTTCAACGCAAACCCGACTCAGCTCGCCGAGGTCTTCGGCGCCGCACCGGAGGTGCTGGCGCACAACGTCGAGACGGTGCCCCGGATCTTCAAGCGCATCCGTCCCGGCTTCCGCTACGAGCGTTCCCTCGGCGTCCTGACCCGAGCCCGCGCCGCCGGGCTCGTCACCAAGAGCAATCTGATCCTCGGCTTGGGTGAGGAGCGCGCCGAGGTGTCCCAGGCGCTTCGTGATCTGCACGACGCCGGTTGCGAGCTGATCACCATCACGCAGTACCTGCGACCTACCCCACGCCACCACCCGGTGGAGCGCTGGGTCAAGCCGGAGGAGTTCGTGGAGCTCCGGGATGAGGCGGAGCAGATCGGCTTCGCCGGGGTGATGAGCGGGCCGCTGGTGCGTTCCTCGTATCGGGCCGGACGTCTGTACCAGCAGGCCCTGGCCGCACGCGGCTGAAGGCACCGGCGGCCTCGGCGGCCTGACCTCTGGGGTACGACCTCTCGCCGCGGGTCGGCTAGTCCAGCTTGTCGAGAAGGCCGAGGCGGTGGACGACCGCGGCGGCCTCGACGCGATTACCGACCTCGAGCTTGGCGATGATGCGCGAGACGTGGACGCTCGCCGTCTTCGGAGAGATGTACAGGCGTTCGGCGATCCGGCTGTTGCTGTGGCCCTCGGCGACCAACCGCAGCACCTCGCGTTCCCGCGCGGTCAGCACCTCGGTGCCGGAAAGCACGAAGTGCGCCGCCGAACGCAGCCCGAGCCGCTGGGCCAGCGTTGTCGCCTGCTGGGTCATCGGCGTCGCGGCCAGTTCATCCGCGATCGCTGCGGCCTCTTCGATCGCCTCCGCCGCTGCGGCGCGGTCCCCGGCGCCCGCCGCGGCGGCCGCGAGGCCGAGCAGCGCGAACGCCAGCGGATAGCGTTGCCCATCGGCCCGCCAGTTCATGACCGCCTGCTGCCAGAGCGGCAGACTCCGCCCCAGGGTTGCCGCCACCTGCGCGGCGTACGCACGATCGAAGATTCGTTCCGCGGGCGTCGCGTCGGCCAGCGCGGCGACCTGGTCGCGCAGGCCGTCCTCATCGAGGCGGTCCGCGGCTGTCGCGGCGGCCGCGAGCATCGGCCAGCCGTACCGCGGACGCTCCGACACGCCGGGCTCGGCCACAGCAGCCCTCGCCGCCGCGCGGATGGATGCGTCGTCCCCCGTTTGCAGCGCCGCGATGACCCGCAGTTCGAGGAGGTTGATCCTGTTCTCCGCGTGCAGGTAAGGCCGGCCGAGGAAGCTCAGCGCCCGGCTGACCAGCCGGTCGGCGCCTTCCTGGCCGCGGGCCAGCCGGAGCCGCGCACGCAGTCGGAGCGCCGGCAGCGCAAGGGTGCCGGGGGGATCGAGCCGGAAGGCCTCGGCCAGCCTGGTGTCGGCTTCGTCCCAGCGACCAAGGGCGATCAGCGCCTCGGCGTAGTTGGCGAGCAGGAACACGCCGGTGGTGCGGCTCACGCCGACCCGGTCGGCATTCGGCACACCCTCCCAGGCGGCGCTTGCCGACTCCTCGTACCGGCCCAGCTCGAACAGGCCATCGGAGATGTGGACCAGCGCGCGGGCGAGATTGGGCAGGTCACCGTTGCGGCGGGCGACATCTGCGGCGGCTTCGATTTGTGGTATGGCTTCGTCGGCCGAGAGTCGCCCGGCACAGACCTGGCTGTACGTGATCGTCGCCGTCACCTGGGCAGCGGCGTCATCGAGCTCGCCCGCGCCGACCATGGCCTCGCGCGCGATGCGTCCACCGAGGTCGTTGTCCACCCCGGAGAGGGCAACCGCCACGTCGGCCAGCAGCAGGATGCTCTCACTGGAATGCGGGACCCCCTGAAGCAGTCGATGTGCCTCTCTGGCCTCGGCGGTCCCGTCGCTCTTGCCGGCGTTCTGCAGCAGCTTGGCCCGGCGAACCAGGAGCCGGGCCGCGCGTAACGGCTCGGCATCCGCGTCCAGGTCGGCCAGCGCGTTACGGGTCAGGCTCAACGCTCGCATGTTCTCACCCGCGTCGATGGCGACGAGCGCGGCCTCCTCGAGCAGGTCGAGATGACCCGCACCGAGCAGCTCAGCCGCTTCGGGCACCTGTTCCCACAGCTCCAGAACGCGATCCAGCAGGCGGGCCTGCTCACCATAGGCATATCGCCGCCCGGCATCGTCGGCCGCCCGCCGCGCGGTGACCAGGGCTTTCGGGTGGTCGTGGGCGGCATGCCAGTGGTGGGCGATCTCGGCCGGTGCCCGGCCCATCGCGACCAGCTGCGGTTCGGCCTCGACCGCTTCGGCGTACCGCGCGTGCAGGCGGGCGTGCTCACCGGGCAGGAGGTCGTCGTGCACGGCCTCGCGTACCAGGGCGTGGCGGAACTCGTACCCACCTGCCGGATCCACCACGATCAGCTGGGCCGCCACGACCGCGCGCAGCGCGGATTCGAGCTCGGCCTCGCCGACCCCCGCGACCCGGGTGAGCAGGTCGTGGCCGAACTTCGTGCCGCCCACCGCGGCCACCCGCAGCACCCGCTGGGCGGGCTCGGGCAGTGTGTCGACCCGGGAGAGCAGCAGGTCACGAAGGTTGTCGGGGATCTCACCGCACTCGTCACCGGACGCCGCGAACTGCTCGATGAAGAACGGATTGCCCTGGGTGCGGTCGTTGATCGTGTCAACCGTGCCAGGCTCCGGCTCGAATCCGAGCAGATGGGTCAGCATCTCGGCGGTGCCGTCCCGGTCCAGGCGATCGAGCTCCATGCGGTGCACGCCGCGTACCCGGTCGAGTTCGGCCAGGAATGGCCGCAGCGGATGACCGCGGTGCAGTTCATCGGTCCGGTATGTGGCCACCAGCAGCATCCGAGCCAGACGCGCCGAGCGGACCAGGAATCCGATCAGGTCGCGGGTGGACCGGTCTGCCCAGTGCAGATCCTCCAGAACCAGCACCAACGGCTGCTTCTCGGAGAGCCGGCCGAACAGCGCGGCGACGGCCTCGAACAGTTGGCCGCGGCGGCTGTCGCCGCCGGCCTCCGGCGGTCCGAGCTCGGGCAGCAGGCGGGCGAAGTCGTGGTCCCGGCCCTCGAAAACCGCCGGTCCGTCGCGATGCACCAGCTGGCGGAGCGCGGCGGCGAACGGCGCGTAGGGCAGACCCTCCTCGCCCAGCTCGAGGCTTTGACCGGTGAGCACCTGGACACCCTCGGCCACGGCCCACCGGCCGAACTCCTCGATCAAGCGGGTCTTGCCGACGCCGGCCTCGCCGCCGACCAGGACGGCCGACGGCTCGGCACTGCGGGTGCGTTTCAGGGCGTCACGCAGCGCCGCCAGGTCGGCCTCCCGGCCGACGAGGACCTCACTGCTGGCGCTCGCCGTCACGGTATTGAGCATGCCATGGGGGTACGACACAAAACCGCCCGCGACGATGCCGATCACGGCATGACCGGTGCCCGCACCGGGCGCGGGCGCCGGTCCGCCCGCCCGAGCCGGCGATGCCGGCCGGCCAGCGACACCGCGCGCGCGAGCCGGTAGGCGGCGACCTCGCGACGAAGCTCTTCGGCGCGCTGGTTATGCAGATCGAGCGCGGTCTGTGCGTCGGTGTAGGGATACATCTCAGGTCTCCTCGCGTTCGTCGTTCTTGCTGACTACGACTCTTCGCGCGAAGGCACCCGCGATGCATGAGGACCACGCCTCATATCCGAGCGGGCAGGTACCTTACCCGCCCGGCAGGAGGTGCCTGCGCCGCGTAAGGCCCTTACCGTGACCACTACACTTCCGGGTATGGCAAAGCCCGAGGAGAAGGTGCGTTTCGGCACCCGCCTGAAGCAGATCGGTCAGGTGTTCACGTTCACCGCGAGGCAGGACAAGTGGTTCGTGCCGCTGCTGATCGGTGCGGTGCTGATACCACTGGCGCTGACCGTCGTGGCCGTACTCCTGGGTTGGGGTTGGGTCTGGGTCCCGGTCGGCGTCATGGTCACCCTGCTCGCCGCGCTGATCGTGCTCAATCTGCGGTCGAACGCCGCCATGATGAACGTGGCCGAGGGCCAGCCCGGCGCGGCCGCGCAGATCGTGGAGAACATGCGCGGCGACTGGCGGGTCCGGCCGGCAGCGACCTCGACCACACAGTTCGACATGGTGCACGTGGTGATAGGCCGGCCCGGCGTGATCCTGCTGGGTGAGGGGCAACCCCAGCGGGTACGCAGCCTGATGGGTCAGGAGAAGCGCCGCCTCGCGAAGGTGATCGGCAACGCGCCGCTGTACGACTACATGGTCGGCTCGGGCGAGGGTGAGCTGTCCGTCCGCAAGCTTCGGACCACGTTCATGAAGCTGCCGCGGAACCTGACCGGCAAGGACGTCAACGCGCTCGACAAGCGGCTCGGTGCGCTGATGGCGCGCCCGCAGATGCCCAAGGGTGCGATCCCGAAGAGCATGCGCCCGTCGAAAGGCCAGTTCCGCCAGCAGCGCCCGCGCTAGTCACGGCGCTTGGAGACGACCACCGATCCGGCCGCTCGGTCGTGCCAGCCGCGGCGGGACGCATCCATGATCACCGCCGGGATGAGCAGTGCCAGCAGGATCGCGCGGACGAAAGCCCTGCCCAGGCCGATGGCCCCGCCGTCGCGGACAGAGATGCAGCGGACGCCGGTCAGTGCCATGCCGGGCGTCTGTCCGAACAGGCCTATGAAGATCGTGTCGACCACGATCAGTACGAGTACGGGCGGCCAGGCGACCGCCCGAGGATCGGCGTAGAAACCGGCCGTCAGCAGGCACAATGCCCAGTCGATCAGTAGCGCGGCGAACCGCCGGCCGAAGTCCGCGAGGTGGACCTCGTCGGGGTTGAAGGCCGCCGGTGTGTCGTTCGTGCGCGCTGCCACGAGAACCGAGGCTACCGGTATAGCCTCCGAGTGGTCGCGGAGTCCTCACAGGCTCCGTAACACGGCGGAAACAATAGGGACACGCCCGGGCAACTCCGGGCCAATAGCGTCGCGACCAGCCTAGCCACGTGGCGGCCCCGCCGCCCGGCTCAAGAAATCATGTGCCAGGAGGACGTGTGTTCGCCAATCCCGAGGAACTCCTGCGATACCTCAAGGACGAGGACGTCAAGTTCGTCGACGTACGGTTCTGTGATCTTCCCGGCGTGATGCAGCACTTCAACACGCCGGTCGAATCGTTCGACGACAGCGTCGTCACGGACGGCCTCGCCTTCGACGGATCCTCGATCCGCGGGTTCCAGGCCATCCATGAGTCGGACATGATGCTGCTGCCCGACGTGACCACGGCGTTCGTGGACCCGTTCCGGGTCCAGAAGACGCTCGCCCTGAACTTCTTCATCCACGACCCGTTCACGCGTGAGGCCTACTCCCGCGACCCCCGCAACGTCGCCAAGAAGGCCGAGACCTACCTCGCCTCCAGCGGCATCGCCGACACCGCCTACTTCGGCGCCGAGGCCGAGTTCTACATCTTCGACTCGATCCGCCACGAGACCGCCTCCAACCGCGCCTTCTACTACATCGACTCGATCGAGGGCGCCTGGAACTCCGGCAAGGAGGAGGAGGGTGGCAACCGCGGCTACAAGACGCAGTACAAGGCCGGTTACTTCCCCGTCTCGCCGCTCGACCACTACTCCGACCTGCGCGACGCGATGGTGCGCCGGCTGATCGACGTCGGCTTCACCGTCGAGCGCGCGCACCACGAGGTCGGCACGGCCGGCCAGGCCGAGATCAACTACAGGTTCTCCACTCTGCTGCACGCCGGCGACCAGATGCAGTTGTTCAAGTACATCATCAAGAACACCGCCTGGGAGCACGGCAAGACCGCGACCTTCATGCCCAAGCCGCTGTTCGGCGACAACGGTTCCGGCATGCACACCCACCAGAGCCTCTGGCTGGGCGGCGAGCCGCTGTTCTACGACGAGACCGGGTACGCCGGCCTGTCCGACACGGCCCGCTGGTACATCGGCGGCCTCCTGCACCACGCCCCGTCACTGCTGGCGTTCACCAACCCGACGGTCAACTCGTACCGTCGCCTGGTGCCCGGCTTCGAGGCCCCGGTCAACCTGGTCTACTCGCAGCGCAACCGCTCCGCCTGCACCCGCATCCCGGTGACCGGCAGCAACCCGAAGGCCAAGCGCGTCGAGTTCCGCGTGCCGGACCCGTCGTCGAACCCGTACCTGTCGTTCTCGGCCCAGATGATGGCCGGCCTCGACGGCATCAAAAACAAGATCGAGCCGCCGGCTCCGATCGACAAGGACCTGTACGACCTGCCGCCGGAGGAATGGGGCTCGGTCAAGCAGGTGCCGGGCTCGCTCGATGCCGTGCTGGACTCACTCGAGGCGGACCACGAGTTCCTCACCGCCGGTGAGGTCTTCACGCCGGACCTGATCGAGACCTGGATCGACTGGAAGCGCGCCAACGAGATCGACCCGGTGCGCCTGCGCCCCACTCCCCACGAATTCGAGATGTACTACAACGTTTAGCCGATTCCAGGGCTCTGACCAGGGCGTTTACTAACGACCTTGGTCGCCGGTAAAAGTCCGGTACAAACGTCGAGGCGGCGGTCACGATCGGCTCCCAGCCGGTGTGGCCGCCGTTTCGACTGCCCCGAGCGCGCCGTCGACATGGGACCGGGTCCGGTCCAACACGTCCGGCCACTCGTGCACGTACTCGTTGAGCGTGATGATCGGCGTCGAGTGGCCGAGCGCCAGTTGCACCGTCTTGACGCTCGCCCCGGCGTGGATCAGCAGCGTGGCGTAGTAGTGCCGCAGGCCGTGGAAGCCCCACCGTGGCGGTGACCCGACCTTGGTTCGGACCGGCGTCCAGGTGCGGGAGAATGTCGCCGCGTTGACCGGCTCACCGCTGGCGGCCCGGAACACCAGGGAAGCGGGCCGCCGGGTCGGGCGGCCCGGGTCGGTGTCGTCGTCCACCTCCACCGGCGGATAGCTGCGCTTCAGGTGCCGGCGCAGCGCTGATGCCACCACGTCCGGCAGCTCGACGGTCCGGACGCTGGTCTTGGTCTTCGGCTTACCGAGGTACGGCGGGCGGCCCTTGTGCATCTTCAACTCCGCCGCACCGCCAGCTCTCCCCTGCCGAAGTCGATGTCGTCCACCTCCAGGCCCAGCGCCTCCCCCAGCCGTAATCCGCAGCCAGCCGCCACGTACACCGTTGCGGACAACCGAGGCGGCATCAGCGCGGCCAGGCGGTGCACCTGCTCCAGAGACGGAATGATCCGCGCGCCTCGGTCGATGACCGGCAGCCGGATATCGATGCACGGCGAGCTGGCGATCAGCCGATCCCGCACCGCCGACGCGAAGACAGACCTAAGGTAGCCGTAGACGACGCGCACCATCGTCGGTGCCAGCACTCGGGAGCGGTCCTTCACCCAAGCCTGGACGTTGCTCGGCCGCACCCGGCCCACCTGCATCTGACCGATGCCCGGCACGATGTGCAGCCGGACGGCGTGCTCCACCAGGATCGCCGTGCTCTCGATGTGCAGTTGATCCCTCCGCCACCGATCCGCCAACGCGGCAACGGTGATCCGTCCCGCTCGCTCGTCGATGTACTGGCCCCGGCTCAGATCGGCGCGCACGTTGGCGTCGTGCCGCTCGGCGTCAGCCTTGCGCTCGAACGACTGCGTCCGGGTCGCACCTCGATCGTCCACCCAGCGGACCCGCCACCGCTTGCCCCGGCCGAACCGCTGCGACGGAAGCCGAGACCCGTCCGGCCCACGCGCCGACATGTACCAGAGGTCATCGACAGGCATCGACTACGCCCCTGCGCGGCTAGCCAAGCCCGCACGGCCGCCGGGTCATAGCGCAGATGTCGGCCCACCTTGAAGACGGGCGGCCCGATCCGATGATGCCGCCACTGGTAGAGGGTCGCAACCGGCAACTGCAGAAAGGGGACACCTCGTCCACCGTCCATAGTCGCTCGGCCGCCGAAGCGTCCGAGAGCGCTGCCGTCATCGCGTCGAACTCCAATCTCATCGAACTAGAGGGTTCCGCTCCGAACCGTCAAGGTCGGCTTGACGGCTGACGGCCGCCTACGCGGCCCGGGTGCTGAGGTACTCGCGTGCGGCCTGCTGGTGCTCTCGGGCCATTGCGGCGGAGGTGTTGGCGTGCATGGCGTCGGCCGGGGTCTGCCACCCGGCGCCGACGAACTGCAGGAAGTTGACCATCAGGGTGGTCGGCTGCTCGCTCGGCTGAACGCGTTCCGACCCGGCGGTTTGGGTGCGGCGGAACACGATGCGCTGGTCGCGGAGCATGGCGAAGGTGATGGAGTAGCGGCGGGACTTGGTGAGGAAGTGGCCGCCGAAGCCGAGCATGTGCGCCCACCGGCGCAGCCGCCGCCAGTCGCGGGGACGGCCGAGCATCCAACAGGCCTCGATCAGCCGTTCGGGATGGGTGCCGTCCGGGTCGGTGTACAGGCTGACGGTGTCCTCATGCAGGCGGTTGGAGGCATGCCCGGTGATCTCGGTCGACTTGGTGGCGTACTTGGCGAGGTAGGCGGCGACCTGGGCGTCCGTGACGTCACCCTCGGCCGCGACGGTGATCACCTTGGTCAAGTTCTGCGTGCCCCAGCCGATCGACCACCCGCCCGGCATCGCCGGATGGTCGCCGGTGGTGAACGCGACGGTGGCAGCGGCGTGCTCGACGGCAGCGACCAGGTCGGCGGCGTCCAGCTCCGGCGGCGGGGCGATGATCGCGTCCGGCCGGTCCGGGTCGACGCCGTCGAGGCGAATGATGGCGTGGTAGTGCACGGCGGCGCGGCGTTGCATCTCGGCGGCCTTGCCGAACGACAGCCG